>Ga0209633_10000126_pt1 | contig 88573 bp, 93 predicted proteins | sample Cruoilmetagenom1_FD_187290 | JGI IMG/M metagenome (GOLD analysis project Ga0209633, IMG submission 187290) | Oil polluted marine microbial communities from Coal Oil Point, Santa Barbara, California, USA - Sample 1 (SPAdes) (version 2) | ecosystem: Environmental > Aquatic > Marine > Oil seeps ... | reverse complement strand
AAATGCAATTAATTTATACAACGAAATAAGATTACATTTATCTTTAGACTTTAAAACACCAAATATGGTATATAAATTAACAGCCTAAATTCAATTTTAACCTGTAGCCATATTTCAGGACAAGACATAAAAAACGAAATATGAGATTATCAATACTGCTTTTAGTTTTTCTTATCAACCATACGGTTTTTGGTCAAAATTTAATAGAAGGGGTAATTAAAAATGCCGATACAAATGAACCAATTCCTTATGTAAATATTGGAATTTTAAATAGAGACAAGGGAACTGTTTCTGATGAAAAAGGAAAATTCAAACTTGAAGTGCCAAACGAGTTTAAAAATGATACTATTAGGATTTCCTCAATAGGGTATAAAACTAAATCTTTCTCAGCCAATGACTTTCTTTCAAAGACGCAAATAAATCCAACAATTGAATTATTGCCTGATATTATAGAGCTGAATGAAGTTTTGATAACTGGAAAAAATTTGAAAGAAAAAGTGTTAGGTAATAAGACCAAATCAGGAATGATGCGAGGTGGTTTCAGAAATGCACCTCTCGGACACGAACTAGGAATTAGAATTAAGATTAAAAAGAGTCCAACATATATTGAGAAATTTCATACCAATGTGACTTCTAATACAGGGGAATCAATGAAATTTCGACTAAACATTTATAACCTAAAAGACGGATTACCTTATAAACGAATAATCAAAGAAAATATAATTTTTGAAATCGACACGAAAGAAGGAGAATTCACATTAGACCTTTCCAAATACAACATTGTTGTTAAGGAAGATTTCTATTTTACAGTTGAACTCATAGAGAATCAGAAACGAGGTGAAGAAATTTTCTTTTCTGCAAATCTTCTTGGAAAACCAATTGTTACTCGACAGACAAGTCAAGGAGAATGGAAAAAATTAGGTAGTGTTGGAATAGGTTTTAATCTGACTGTAAAATACTGAAAATAAATTACTTTTACTAACACTGTATAAAATTAATAATTTTGGTTTGTGTATAATCTCAATGGTAATTATTTATTTAGCAACGGATTTTCCTAACGGAAAATCAGTCGCTTACTTAACCAACTTAAACCTCTTATCCCGACCACCATCACAAAATTCGGTACTATTTAATAAAAATTTGTTAGAATTTAAAACTAATCGTACATTTGCGATAAGCAATGAATCGAACTTTAGAAAATATTAACTACGAAGAAAGCACTGATGAATTGGCACGTTTTGCCAAAGCCCTTGCACATCCTACTAGAATTGCCATCTTAAAACATCTAGAAAATCAATCATGTTGTTTTACAGGTGATTTAGTCGAAGTATTACCTTTGGCACAATCTACAATTTCTCAACATTTAAAAGAACTAAAAAATGCTGGATTAATTCAAGGAGAACTAAAACCTCCAAAAATTAAATACTGTATACATCAAGAAAATTGGAATAAAGCAAAACTACTTTTTATTAACTTCTTTTAATATTTATTTAAAAAATACCATTAGTTTATCATAAAAAAATATAACATGAGCATAGCGATTAAAATTCTGGGTACGGGTTGTCCTAAATGTAAAGCCACAACCGAATTAGTAGAAGAAGTGGTAAAAGAAAACAATATTAATGCTACTATTGAAAAAATAGAAGACATCATGGAAATTATGCAATACAATGTTTTAGCAACACCAGTATTAGTGATTAATGAAAAAATTACCATAAAAGGAAGAGTACCAAGTAAAAATGAAATAATAGAATTATTAAAATAATAATAAGATGAAAAAAGCTCAAGAAATCTGCCCAACTACAACTATGGGTAAAATAAAAGAAGGAGCATTAATTGTAGATGTTAGACCCAATGAAGAAGTTGAACAAGCTAATTTTGATGTACCAAATTACATGCATATACCATTAAATGAATTGGAAAAAAGAATTAGTGAAATTCCAACACACAAAGAAATAGTAATGGTTTGTAGAAGTGGTGAAAAAAGCCTAAGAACAACTTATTACCTAATGAATGCCGGCTATGAAAATGTATATAACATGAGTGGTGGTATTTTAAAATGGGCTTCAAAAAACTTTCCGACAAAAGGAAACGTGCAGGAATTACTGGCCTCAGCAAATTGTGATTGTTCACAGCCTAATTGCTGTTAGAATAAATGTTTGACTGGATACAAAAATTAGCTGATTGGATAGTAGCTGATGTTTTAAAAATGGATATCAAAACCCATTTAGCTGAAGCTGTCAATTTCTTTATTTATGACACTATCAAGATTTTAATCCTATTATTTTTTATTATCTTTTTAATGGGAATCGTAAACAGTTATTTTCCAATTGATAAAGTGCGGAACTTTTTATCACGTAAAAAACTATATGGATTTGAATACCTTATGGCTAGCCTTTTCGGAGTAGTAACTCCGTTTTGTTCATGTTCTTCTGTCCCCTTGTTTATAGGTTTTGTAAAAGGTGGAATTCCACTCGGTGTTACCTTTGCTTTTTTAATTACCTCACCGTTGGTAAATGAAGTCGCCATAGGCCTTTTCATTGGTTTATTCGGATTAAAAACAACGTTGATATATGTAATTAGCGGGGTATTACTAGGAACCATTTCCGGTGCTATTTTACAAAAATTAAAATTAGAACCTTATCTAACTCCTTGGGTTAAAGATGTATTAGCCAATGCACAACGTGAACAAGATATCTTTCAAGATGAAAAACAAAGTTTTAAGCAACGAATACCAATAATATGGAATGAAGTTATCACAATTCTAAAAGGTGTTATACCATATGTAATTGTAGGAATAGCAATTGGAGGATTAATGCATGGATATATTCCTGAAGGCTTTTTTGAACAATACATGAATAAAGACAACCTTTTTGCAGTGCCGATAGCTACTATTTTAGCAGTACCAATGTATTCAAATGCATCCGGAATTTTACCTGTTGTTCAAGTGCTAGTAGCAAAGGGAATTCCATTAGGAACCGCAATAGCTTTTATGATGGGTGTTGTTGGATTATCATTGCCTGAAGCAATGCTCTTAAAAAAGGTAATGACCTTTAAATTAATTGGCGTTTTCTTTGGGGTAGTGACACTTTGCATTATCATCTCTGGATATATTTTCAACCTCTTTTTCTAAATTCTATCCCATCCTTTTGAAAATAAAACCACAAGTTCTATTCATAAAATGAAGTTATTTTTCTGTGAAAGTCTCTAAAATTATTTTATTATAATCTTTTTTACAATCGATTGTCCTTCAAAAGTTATCTTGATTAAATAAACACCATCATTTAAATTCAAATCAAAAGAAGAGGCACCTATTTCTTTCTTAGAAACCAGTTTACTTCCTAATGTAGAGAATAATTCAATGGTATTTTCTCCTTGAACACCCTCAATATTAATTCTATTACTTGTTGGATTAGGATAAATTTGAACTTTTAAAGCAGATACATCATCAATAGCTAAGGCTTCATTCCAAACCTCTCCTATCATATTTCCCCAAAAATACTCTACTAGATCTGGTCGATCTATAAAAGGATTTCTATTAAATTGCCAAGTATAAACAACATTATTACGATTCATTTCAAAATCATCTGGAGGATCGTTTCTATGCCAATCTAACAGTGTTGCTAAATCTCCTAACTGACCATCGATATCAGGAAACCCATTTACAATTTGCAGTCCATTATAGCGAATATCCATATATAGAACACTGCGAGCTACATCACCTTTAAAACTTCCTAATGTACCAATTGGACCCGTATACTCTCCATAATGAAGGTTTCCTCTGGCGCTATTTTCTGGTCCATCAGCAGCTCGTAATGCATGTGCATCAGAATTACCGTGACGTAAAGAGTCTGCATTCGTTTCCCAAAATAAATCTATTCCATCTGCAATATCATCATCTTCTATATCAAAAAACCCACCTCGCGATCTAGGAAAAGTATGCTCTCTATTCCATTTACCCACGCTATTTGAAGTAGTTTGAAAATCTAATTTTGCTCTTCCTTGTTCAGTATATACCAACCAAACTTGATTGCTATTTGCAGGATTTTGATCGGCTTTTTTTAATATATCAATAATATCTGCATAGGTTTGAGTTCTAACTTCATCAGGATCTGCAATAATATTTTGTAATGCTTGACGTAATGCTGTATCTGCCAAACCATCCAAACTATGGTAATAATCAGTAGGCTGTGTACTTTCAACAGTTCCAAAGGTAGGATTTACAGGAGTTCCCCAAGCTGCAACTACAAAATCATTATCAACAACTCTTATATCAATATTATCATTTAAAGCCTGGTATTCCGCCGGTAAATTTACAAGACTAACAATCAAAACCTCATCACCTTCATCTATAATATCATCTATCAATGTAATTGTAGTACTAACAGAATTCTGACCCACAGGAATCATAAGTGATACTGTACCTGAATAATCTGTTTCGTCAAAAGTTCCATTATTTAATGTAACATTCAAATTGAGTTCACTTGTTACATTTTGCTCTGTCGTAAATACAATATCAAAATTTTCTCCTTCATTATATTGATTTTGAGCTATCGAAATACTGAGTCCGTTTAAAACAACACCACTACCGTCATTCAATTGGCGCGGTGTTGATGTACCAACAAAATAAGTACCATCATTAGCTCGTTGAATAGATTCATTATCTTTATTTCCGTTTAGATTTTCATTGACTTGTTCAGTAAGACCTAAAAGATTCATTAATACTGTATCGTCTGCATCACTTGTGTCATACGCTAAAGCATCAATTAAGTTATTGGTCGTTGCCAAGGTACCATCAGGAAAATCAGAAGAACTTCCCAAATAAATTGCGACAGCATCCGCTCCGTTTTGGATTACATTTTCAGATATTAATAATTGCGGAACAGGAGAAACACCATTACTACCAATCAATAATAACCCGTTAACATCTGTTGCAAAACCATCCAAGTCAATGGTAAAATAACTCGAATCAGCTCCACTGTCTGAACCATTGAATAATACTACCACATAACCATCTAAAGGAAAATTTGGTGTATCTGTTTTTAATTCTATAAATTCTTTAGTATCTGTGCTAGGAGTATCTGAATCTAATTCATTGATTACAATTTGACCCATCATAAATTGACTTATCAAAAGTAAACATATCAATATGTAATTTTTTTTCATTCTTTGAATTTTCACAAAGATACATATATCTGCCGTGAGTATTTAAACAATAGAAAATTGTAGAATGTCTTATAATTTAATGATCATATTCAAAAAGCCCTTTAGTAAAATTTTCAGGATTTGCAGCCAAATGATATCTAGGGTCATCAATTGCTTCTTCAATAACTTTATGAAACTTTGGGTTTGCTTTATATAACAATATTTTACAATCTTCACTAAGATGTTTTAGTTTGATCGACTTGCCTTCAGCTTCATATTTATCTACCAAGTTTGAGATGGCTTCTAATGCTGAATGATCGCTTACTCTAGACTCTACAAAATCAATCTCAACAGATTTAGGATCATTTTTAGCATCAAATTTGTTATTGAAAGCTTGAATGCTTCCAAAAAATAATGGTCCCCATATTTCATATACCTTCGTTCCATCATCTTTCATTCGCTTACGTGCTCTAATTCGTCTGGCATTTTCCCATGAAAACACCAACGCACTAACAATTACACCAGCTACTACGGCAATTGCTAAATCAAATATTACGGTAAGTGATGACACTAAAATAAGTACAAACAAATCGGTTAAGGGAATTTTATTCAAAATTCGAAAACTACTCCATGCAAATGTTCCGATAACAACCATAAACATAACACCTACCAATGCAGCAATCGGAATTCTTTCAATATATGATGAACCAAACAAAATAAATACTAACAATAGTACCGCTGCAACAATACCCGAAAGTCTACCACGACCACCTCCTTTTATATTAATAATTGATTGCCCGATCATTGCACAACCACCCATTCCGCCAAACAAACCGGTTACAATATTAGCACTACCTTGCGCTATACATTCTCTATTACTATTACCTCGACTCTCTGTTAGATCATCAATTAAATTCAAGGTCATTAATGATTCTATCAAACCAATAGCCGCTAAAATTAATGCGTATGGACCTATAAATAGAAATGTATCCCAATTCATTGGAATTTTTGTAAAAGTCTCTAATTTTAAGGTCGGCAATCCACCTTTTAATCCTGATCCCCCTCCATCTTTAATAAATGAACCTACTGTAGAAACATCAAGGTTTGCGAAGATTACAATTCCACTTACAATTAATATAGCCATTAATGCTTCTGGCAATTTATTTATATATTTAACTTGAGGCATTCCCCACATTAAAAACATCGTAAGTAATACTAGACCTAGCATCCATAATAATTGGTGCTGCGGAATCCATTTATTTACTTTCCCTTTCTTCTCTATATTGTAAATCGCATTATCCTCGAAATTAAACATCACATTTTTAGTAGTGGCATCAAAAACTTGTCCTTCTTGAATTAAATACTTCTCCTCTTTAGTATCAACATCTTTTAAAGCATTATTTTCATATAAAAAAACCGTTTTCCCTGAAGTTAAATCAATTATATTAATTCCTTCAACCTTATATTTTATCCCTACTGATTCTGTTTTAAATGCATCACCCCCAAAAATATTTTTCTTTACTTCTTTAAACATTCCTAATTGAGAAATGAAAATAACAATTGCCAATCCGTTGACAAAGCCCATCATTACAGGATGAGGAATTAACCTCACAAACTTACCAAGTTTAAAAACGCCTGCACCTACTTGAATAATTCCCATTAAAATAACGGTTGCAAAAAGATAATACAATCCTAAATTTTCATCAGCACTTCCCATTGCATTTCCTTTGGCTACCAATGTAACCATAACAACAGCCAACGCACCTGTTGCTCCAGAAATCATTCCTGGTCTTCCACCAAAAATAGCCGTAATCAACCCCACCATAAAAGCAGCATACAATCCGACTAGAGGGTCAACTCCTGCAACAAATGCAAAAGCCACCGCTTCTGGCACTAATGCCAATGCTACTGTGATACCAGATAAAACATCATTTTTCACATTTGGCAATCTCTTCGTAATAAATTCAGTCATGATTATTTTTTTACAAGCCGCAAAACTACAGCTATTCTTTTGTATAACAAGTATATATTATAATCTTATCTTAAATAAGTCTAGATCCTTTTATACATAATTCAATATTTGCATATGTATTTTCCATTGCATATTGGATTTGTTGTTGATTTAACCATGCTACTTTCGTAATGCCCTCTTCAAATTGCGGTTGTAATTCTCCTGTAAAATCAGTTATCATCAGAAACCAGTAGGTTATTTTGAGTATTTTCTTCTCCCTATATGTATAGATATGATAAGTGATTTCTAATGATTTTATAATATTGAGGTGTTGAACGCCAGTTTCTTCCTGAACTTCTCTTACAGCTGCTTCTTTTATTTCTTCTCCTTTCTCAATTTTTCCTTTGGGTAAATCCCACACATCATTTCTATAAATAAATAAAATTTCTTCATTCGAATTCTTAACTACACCACCAGCAGCTGATATGTTTTTAAACTTCCTTTTAAATTTTTTAAAAAGTAATTCAATGTTTGTACCATATAAATACGCGTCTTCTAGCTCATCATTTTCTAATTTTTCAATCAAAATATGAATGTCAACTTCATCAAAATAAAAAAAGTTTGGTTTTGATGTATATTCTATATCATCTGTTAAATAAAGAGGCGTATTATTTATAAAAACTGTAAGCATTTCTTTCTAAATAAATTTATGTAGTTTTACTGCCATGATTTTCGACAAAAATACTGCAAAAAAAACTGCCGAATTATTATTGCAAATTAAAGCAATTAAATTAAACCCTAACGATCCATTTACTTGGGCGTCTGGATGGAAATCGCCTATCTATTGTGATAATCGTGTAACCTTATCTCATGTTCAAATACGTACTTATATACGTGAACATATCTCAAAAATAATTGAAGAGAAATATGGTAAACCAGATGTTATTGCAGGTGTAGCAACAGGTGCTATTGCCATAGGAGTTTTAGTTGCTCAAGAGTTGGGAGTACCTTTTATATATGTACGGCCAGAGCCTAAAATACATGGTCGTAAAAATCAAATTGAAGGACAAATTGATACAACTCAAAATGTAGTTGTTGTAGAAGATTTGATTAGTACAGGTAAAAGCAGTTTAAATGCCGTGAGAGCACTACAAGAAGAAGGCATTAGAGTAAAAGGAATGGTAGCCATATTTTCTTATGGATTTGAATTTGCTAGCCAAAATTTTAATGATGCCGGTATAGAATTAACGACCTTAAGTGATTATAGTAATTTATTACAACAGGCTATTGAAACTAATTATATTGTAGAAAGTGAATTAGAAACATTAAAAAACTGGAGAGAAAATCCGAGTGAATGGTCGTAATGATTTATGAGAAAATCCAGAATACGACTATTATAATAATATAAAAAAATAAAAAAATGAATTTAGAGAGTACTAAAGTAAGTGTACAAAAGACTGATGATGAATTGTTTGAGTTTTTAGCGAAAGTTGAGAATTTCGAGCAACTTATGCCTGAAAATATTGAAAAATTTGAAATATACACTCACAATTCCTTTTTATTTATTTTAAAAGGAATGCCTGAAATTAGACTAAAGTTACAAGAACAAATTCCTTCGAACAAAATTGTGTTGGGTTCAGATATTGATAAGTTTCCATTTACATTAACAAAAAACATTACAAAATTAGATGAAAAATCTAGTGAAGTACAATTGATTTTTAATGGTAAATTCAATCCTATGATATCAATGATGTTAAAAAGTCCGTTACAAAAATTTATAAATACTTTATCTCAAAACATAGCTAAACTTTAAGCCCATTATTAACCTTGTGATCTATTTTTAAATTTAATTTCCTTTAAATCATACTCTTGCAACGTTTCGTCAACCAATTCTACTTGTAGTTTTCCTTCTGTAGTAACTCCAATTATTTTACCCAAAAATGCATTGTCATTGGTATCAACGAACATTGATGGCACTCCCCTTTTATACAATACTTTCTCATATTGAGATTTTATCTCTTCAAATTTTTGCTGTTGTATCAAAACTAATTGATATTGAATTTCAAGAATTATCTTATCTAACAACTCATCTTTATCGATGTTTTTGTTTAATATTTTTTTTAGTGAGGTAACATTTAAAATAGTAGAGGGAAATTCTATTTGATTTACATTCAATCCGATTCCTATAATAGCATGATTCACATTAGAGTTATTAATTGAACTTTCAATTAATATTCCGCAAATTTTGTGATTTGCTGACAAAATGTCGTTCGGCCATTTGACAGATAGCTTTTCTGGTATATAATATTTTAGCACATTATACAAGGCAAGAGAAATACTATAATTCAAATAAAATTGTTGTTGAACTTTTAAATTATTGAATTTCGATAATATGCTAATTGTTAGATTCTTACCTTTGTCAGAAACCCACTTATTATCAAATTGACCTTTTCCATTGGTTTGATGTTCTGCAATAATAACCGTCCAATTTTCAACCGTAGTTTGTTTCATTAAATTCTTTAAGTAAGAATTTGTAGAATCTATGGCATTAAGTTTGACTAACTTCATTTAGATGGGCTATAAAAATGCAAATATAACACTTCAATAATGATAAAAAGTATACATTTGCATTGAAATTTAAAGGTATTTAATGACGAAACAAAAAGGAAATGTTGATCAGTTGATTACTGAGATTATTAATGGGATAGAAAAGGTCAAAGGGCAAAAAATAAGCATTTTAGATCTAAGGGAAATTGAAAATACAGCTTGTGATTATTTTATTATATGTGAAGGAAGCTCGAATACGCAGGTAAATGCCATTTCGGGTTCAGTTCAAAAAACAGTAAGTAAAGCAATTCAAGATAAACCATGGCACGTAGAAGGTGAAGCCAATGCCGAATGGATATTATTAGATTATGTAAATGTAGTTGTACATATTTTTCAAAAACAAATTAGAGAATATTACGACATAGAAGGTTTATGGGGTGATGCAAAAATTACCAACTTAGAAAACACAAAAACAATATAACGATTATAGAATAGATAGATGAGTCAAGATAAAAAAAATAACAAACCGCTAAAAGAGTTCAAATTTAAATTCAATTTTTATTGGGTTTACGGAATTTTATTCGCGTTAATTATAGGATATCAGTTTTTTAACAGTTCAGATTTAACAACAAGTAAATTATCTGACAATGAATTTAAAGAAATTCTTAAAGACAATGATATTGAAAAAATTCTCATTGTAAATGATGATTATGCACATATATTCATAAAAGATGCTGCTTTAGAAAAAGAAAAACACAGTTCAAAAACCAAAGGGCCTCTCTTCAATAAAAAAAGTCCATTATATATTTATGATTTTGGTGATTTACAAAATTTTGAAAATGAATTAAACGTAGAAAAAGCTGAATATGACTTAAACTTTGATAAAGACAATGCCAAACAAACAAGTATTTGGGATGGCATTTTTATGTGGTTACCATTTATATTTATCATTGCTATTTGGATTTTTATTATGCGTCGTATGTCTGGTGCCGGTGGCGGTGGTGGAGCCGGTGGTCAAATATTCAATATTGGTAAATCAAAAGCTAAATTATTTGATCAAGATCAAAAAGTGCAAACTTCATTTAAAGATGTTGCCGGATTAGAGGGAGCAAAAGAAGAAGTTCAAGAGATTGTTGACTTCTTAAAAAACCCTGACAAATACACCAAATTAGGTGGTAAAATTCCGAAAGGCGCCTTATTAGTTGGACCTCCGGGAACAGGTAAAACTTTACTCGCTAAAGCTGTTGCCGGTGAAGCGAAAGTTCCTTTTTTCTCATTGTCTGGATCTGACTTTGTTGAAATGTTCGTTGGTGTAGGTGCTTCTCGTGTACGAGATTTGTTTAAACAAGCTGCGCAAAAATCACCTTCAATCATTTTTATTGATGAGATAGATGCCATTGGTAGAGCTAGAGGAAGAAATAATATAACAGGAGGTAATGATGAACGTGAAAATACATTGAACCAGTTATTAACTGAAATGGATGGGTTTGGAACAGACACCAATGTAATTGTAATTGCAGCAACAAACCGTGCAGATGTTTTAGATAAAGCATTAATGCGTGCAGGTAGATTTGATAGGCAAATTTATGTTGATTTACCTGACATGAATGAAAGAAAAGAAATTTTTGAAGTTCATATCAGACCTTTAAAATTATCTAAAGATGTTGATATCGAGTTTTTAGCCAAGCAAACTCCTGGATTCTCAGGTGCTGACATTGCAAATGTTTGTAATGAAGCTGCTTTAGTTGCGGCAAGAAAAGATAAAAAATCGGTACATCATCAAGATTTTTTAGATGCTGTCGATAGAATTGTAGGCGGTCTGGAAAAGAAAAATAAAATTATTACTCAAAAGGAAAAGAAAACCATTGCTTATCACGAAGCTGGTCATGCAACAGTTAGTTGGATGCTTGAACATGCGGCTCCATTAGTAAAAGTAACTATTGTACCTAGAGGTCAATCATTAGGTGCTGCTTGGTATTTACCTGAAGAAAGGATGATTGTTCAAACCGAACAAATGTTAGACGAAATGTGTGCTACATTAGGCGGTAGAGCGGCAGAAAAAATTATTTTTAATAAAATTTCTACTGGCGCTTTAAGTGATTTAGAAAAAATTACGAAACAAGCTCGTGCTATGATTACTGTATATGGTTTAAATGACAAATTAGGAAATATCACTTACTACGATTCTTCAGGTCAAAATGACTATAATTTCTCTAAACCGTATAGCGAAGAAACCGCTCGACTTATTGATAAAGAGATTTCCGTTTTGATAGAGAGTCAGTATCAACGTGCACAAAAGATTCTTAAAAAACATAAAAAAGAACTAATTGTATTAGCAGAATTATTACTTGAAAAAGAGGTGATTTTTGGTGATGATTTAGTAAAGATTTTTGGAGAAAGACCTTTTATCAAAGAGCCATTAGTTGTAAAAAAAGAAGTGAAGACTGCAAAAGAAACTACTATTGAGGCTGAAAAAGATGTAAACAATGAGGGCGAGATTTCAACAGAATTCGCCTAGTTTTTTTAATTTTTTTATTTTTGATAAACTTCATAGTAAAAAATGAATCTCTTTAAAAAAATATTTCAACAAAAACATGCTGTTGATGATACTCTAGATACTATTCAACAAGATTTCTCTGATCTTCCGTTAGATGATTCTTTCGTTCAGAACTTTATTCAAAAGGGTGGTAAATTTCTTTACTGCACGCATCAAGAAGATGTAAATCAGAATCTTTTGAACATTATTAATGAAAATCATTGGGAAAAAATTGTTTGCATTGATGATGACCTGAAAAAAGTGTTAACTATTGTAGATGCTGAAAGCACTTCAGAAATTAATAACAATTATCCTTTCTTTACAAGTTGTGAACATTTAATTTCTCAGGATGGAAGTATTCTATTCTCGTCTGAACAAGTACACGAAAAAAAAATAGCCAATTTACCAGAGTACTTTATAGTATTTGCTAAAACTAGCCAGTTAGTAAGAAATAAAAGCGAAAGTTTAATGGGGCTAAGAAAAACGTACCAAAAAGAATTTCCAACAAATATAAGTTCTATAAAAAGTTATATACCTGAAAGGGTTGATGAAGATTTTTTAAGCTTTGGCAATAACAATGCGAAAAGTTTATATTTGCTATTATTAGAAGATTTATAAAATGCGAGAACTTCTTGTTAGAGCAGTTTCTGGTCTGTTTTTTATCAGTGTGATTATTGGCTCTATACTTTATTCAAAAGAATCATTTTACCTTGTTTTTTATGCAATAATGATGGTCTGCTTATATGAGTTTAAAAACCTCATTAATTTGAGTTATAAATGGACTATTCTAGTCGCCACATTAATTTTTATTATATCGACAGATCTTAACATTTTAAATTTTAAATATTTACGATTTTTTTTAATCATTAGTTTTTTTATTCCTTTAATCTATCAACTCTTTAAGCCGAAAATAAATATAACATCAAGTAAATTAGGCCATTATTTTTTAGCACTTTCTTATATCGCTTTACCTTTTGCGTTATTGGTTCAAATTCCGTTTATCAAAGGCGTTTATAGTCCGAACATTATCTTAGGTGTTTTTATATTAATTTGGATTAGCGACACATTTGCATATATAGTTGGCAGCACATTGGGTAGGACAAAATTATATGAAAAAATTTCACCTAACAAAACTGTTGAAGGTGCAATAGGCGGGTTAATTGCGGCATTGGCAGCTTCATTTTTCATTTCGAAATATGTAACTGATCTTTCAATGATAAACTGGATGATCATCGCTGCAATTTTAGTTGTTTTCGGTCTCTTAGGTGACCTAATTGAATCTAAATTTAAAAGAGAAGCCGGTGTAAAAGATAGTAGTAATTATATTCCTGGCCATGGTGGTTTTTTAGATAGATTAGACAGTATTATTTTTGCTGCACCTTTTGTTTATGTATATTTACATATTATTTAATATTAATGTTTTTATCTACTCGTGATTATTTAGAATTAAAGATATTTAGAATATCTTTTCACATATTATTAAAAAAACTTTACAAAAATGTTTCATAAAGAAGGATATACGATTATTATAGGAGCGATGGTCGTTTTAGTCTTATTGGTTTTCTTAACGGATACTTTTCTGGATATTGAATGGCTCAGAAAATTAATAATGATTGTCTTTGTACTATTCTATGTATTAATTCTTCAATTTTTCAGAAATCCAAAACGGAGCACGATACAAAATCCTCATCAAATTATCGCTCCAGCGGATGGTAAAATAGTTGTTGTTGAGGAGGTTGTCGAAAAAGAATTTTTTAAAGATAAGCGTAAGCAGGTCTCTATTTTTATGTCTCCGGTAGATGTACATGTAACTAGATATCCGGTAAGCGGTAAAGTAATTTTTAGCAAGTATCATCCCGGAAAATATTTAGTGGCTTGGCATCCAAAATCATCTGAAGAGAATGAACGTACCACCATAGTCGTAGAAAACAATGCGGTTGGTAAAATTTTATATCGACAAATTGCCGGAGCATTAGCCAGACGAATTGTAAATTATGCAACCGAAAATGAATCGGTAATTCAAGGTACTGATGCCGGTTTTATAAAATTTGGATCAAGAATCGATCTTTTTCTACCTTTAGATATGAAAGTGAATGTATCACTTAACGATAAAACAAAAGGCGGCGAAACAGTAATAGCAGAATACAATGCAAAAGCTTGATGAAAGATTTGAAATGGCATTTGAGATAGCATCGGCGATGACTCAAAAATTACCGCCAGATATAATGCTCAAATTTTATGCATATTATAAACTGGCAACTAAAGGAAGAACCTATTCTTCTCCATCTGGTCAAAGTCAATTAAGAAATGCTTTCAAACTAAATGCCATGTTTCAATTAAATGACATTAGTGAAGATGAAGCTAAAAAAAAATACATAGAATTAGTAGAAAATATAACTCAAAAAAAAATTCCATAGCATGAATATTTTAAAAAGGACAACTGTTTTTTCATTTATTATCTTGTTTAGTATTGCAATCATTTCTTGTAAAAAAGAGGTTAAAAAAGAACCTGCACAATTTTCTATTGAACAAAAAACGATCACTGTTAAATGGACAGGATATAAAACCACTGACAAAATAGCCGTTAATGGCGAGTTTAAAGAAATTAATATAAGCACTGATGCAAAAAATAGCACTACAGCTGTTGGAGCCTTAAATGGAGCAAAATTCAACATTCCAGTTAGTAGTTTGTTTTCAAATAATGACGAACGAGACGGAAAACTCAAGCAGTTATTTTTTGGAGCAATGGACGCAACACTTTCATTAACCGGCACGCTAAACTTAAACGATGATGGTACCGGAGATATAGATTTATTGATGAATGGAGTTCAACAAAAAATACCGGTAACTTTTATTGCTAGCGGTCAATTGGTAGAGATCAACGGTATTATGAATTTAGATAATTGGAATGCCCAATCTGCATTAGGATCATTGGCGAAAGCTTGTTTTGAGCAACATAAAGGTCCAGATGGCGAAAGTAAAACCTGGAATGAGGTCGCTGTTGGAGCCGCCGTATATTTAAGTAAAAAATAACCTCCCATAAAACAATAATTCTATAAAAGATTACAATTTGGCTGACATTTTTTGATGAATTAAATTAACGGCTTTTAACGGACGTATCATTACTTTAAATTCGATAATCTTATTAGTATCATCCCAGGTTATTAAATCTATCCCATTTACAATTATACCATCAATTTCAACAGTAAACTCTAAGGCAGCGTCATGATCACTTACAATCTCACGTACATATTTGAAAGTATTATTATACAAAACATAAAAAGCTGCTGTTAAATATGTAAGTGTAATTGCTTTTCCTAACTGAGGCGTATGAACCACCGGAGAATGAAATATAACATTCTCACCCAATAGATCATTCAGCATTTCAGGTTTTCTTGACTCAAGTATGTGATGCCATGCATCAATTGCTTTACTTTTCATATTAATTCTTTTTGAATATTTAAATTAATCTTTTGCCGTCAGTTCGAGTAAATTTATTGACGTAGTAAATAAATTTGTATCGAGAACTTATTGATTTTATAACTAAAGTGCTTCTCGATACATTTTTTCACTCCTTTAACTCGTAAAAAAATACTCGAAGTGACATTTCATGTTATACGTATTATCAACACAAAATTAAAATATTTACTTCAAACTTTCTAAACTAGCTTTTAAGGTTTCAATTTTTGCCAAAGCGTCCGCTTCTTTTTTACGCTCACTAGAAATTATTTGTTCGGGCGCATTATTTACAAAACGTTCGTTTGCTAATTTCTTTTGCACTGACTTTAAAAATCCTTCAGTATAAGTTAGTTCTTCCTTTAGTTTCTTTGTCTCTTCTTCAACATTTATTGCACCGGATATAGGTATAAAATACTCATTCGATTTTACTCTAAAAGTCAAAGCACTATCTACTGTTTGATGTACATAATCTATACCTTCTAGATTCCCTAATTTAGTTATTATTGAATCAAAAGTTGATGATGACTTTTCATTATTTAAAACCGATAATTCTAGCCTCTCCTTAAATGAAATGTTCTTTTCTTTTCTAATAGAACGGATACCTGAAATTACCTCAGTGGCAAAATCAAATTCAGAAATTATTGTTTTATCAATTGGTTTACTTTCCGGATATTTTGCAACGATTAATGCTTCTTCAGAAGTTCTCTCATCTATATACTGCCATATTTCTTCTGTTAAAAAGGGCATAAAAGGATGTAATATCTTTAAATTATTCTCAAAAATTGAAATAACACTTTGATAGGTTTTGATATCTATTGGCTTACCATAGGCCGGTTTAACCATTTCTAATAACCATGAACAAAAGTCATCCCAAATTAATTTATACGTCGCCATCAAGGCATCAGATAATCTATATTTACTAAAATGATCTTCTATTTCAGCCATCATTTGTTGAAACTTAGCTTCATACCATTCAATCGCTATTATAGACGATTTGGGTTGTTCAATATTACTATCAATTTCCCATCCTTTTACCAATCGAAAGGCATTCCATATTTTATTTGCAAATCCTTTTCCTTGCTGGCACAATGTTTCATCAAATAATATATCATTTCCAGCAGAAGCACTTAATAATAACCCTACACGAACACCATCAGCACCAAATTCTTCGATAAGTTTTAGGGCATCAGGAGAATTCCCTAATGATTTACTCATTTTACGTCGTTGCTTATCACGAACCAATCCTGTTAAATATACATTTTCAAAAGGACGTTTGCCTGTGTATTCATATCCCGAAATTATCATTCTTGCAACCCAAAAGAAGAGAATATCTGGGCCTGTAACCAAATCATTTGTTGGATAATAATACTTAAATTCCTCATTATCAGGATTCCTAACACCGTCAAATACACTCATTGGCCATAACCAAGAGGAAAACCAAGTATCAAGAACATCATTATCTTGCCTCAAATTTTCAATTTTTAACTCTCGGTCTTGAGTCTTATTTTTAGCTAGTTCAAGAGCTTCTTCCTTACTTTGGGCAACTACAAAATCTTCTTTTCCATCACCATAGAAATAAGCCGGAATTTGTTGTCCCCACCATAATTGACGTGAAATATTCCAATCACGAATATTTTCCAGCCAATGGCGATACGTATTTTCAAACTTTTTAGGAAACAATTTTATATCTCTATCTACTAAAACCGATTTTATAGCTGGTTTTATCAAATCTTCCATTTTTAAAAACCACTGATCAGATAATCTTGGTTCAATTACTGCTTTGGTACGCTCACTTGTTCCAACTTTGTTGATATATGACTCCGTTTTAACCAAAAACCCCTTCTCTTCTAGCTCTTTAGTTATTTCTTTACGGACAACAAATCGATCTTTACCTTGATAATGTAATCCGAAACTATTCAACGTAGCATCTTCGTTAAAAATATCAATTACTTCAAGATTGTACTTCTCTCCTAAATTTTTATCATTTTCGTCATGAGCAGGGGTTACCTTTAAACAACCTGTTCCAAATTCAATATCAACATAATCATCTTCAATTATAGGAATCAATCTATTACATAAAGGCACAATTACTTTTTTACCTTTTAAATGGGTAAAACGTTCATCATTAGGGTTAATACAAATGGCGGTATCACCTAAAATAGTTTCAGGACGTGTCGTTGCAATTGTTACCTTCTCATCACTACCCTCAATATTATATTGTACATAATATAATAATCCCTGTCGTTCTTCATATATTACTTCTTCATCTGACAAAGTTGTTTTTGCTTCCGGATCCCAATTTACCATACGATATCCTCTATAAATAAGGCCTTTATTGTACAGATCAATAAAAGTTTTTATTACAGCTTCGCTCATGTCATCATCCATCGTGAATTTGGTTCTATCCCAATCACAAGAACATCCTAATTTCTTTAATTGTTCAAGGATTACACCTCCATATTCATGAGTCCAATCCCAGGCATGGCTCAAAAACTCATCACGAGACAATTCATTTTTATCAATACCTTGCTCTTTTAATTTCGCTACCACTTTAGCTTCAGTAGCAATAGAAGCATGATCAGTACCTGGCACCCAACAAGCATTTTTACCTTGTAAACGAGCTCTACGAATTAACACATCTTGAATTGTATTGTTCAACATATGCCCCATATGTAATATTCCAGTTACATTTGGTGGTGGTATCACAATAGTATATGGCTCTCTTTCGTCTGGTGTTGAATGAAAATAATTGTGCTTCATCCAATAGTCGTACCACTTACTTTCTACTTGACTTGCATCATATTTTGATGGAATATTCATAGTTTGGAATAGTTTTTGAAAACAATTTGCAAAGTTACAATTATAAGCAATATGGTAAAATTTTACCCGTTATAAATTTATACATCCTATTTATTGTTTAAAATAGTATATTTACAACATAAAAAACATATTATAAAAATGAAAAAATTTGCACTTATCTTATTTATTGGAGTTATTGGATTTTCAATGAATGCTCAAGAAACAAAAACAGCTAAAAAAGTTGATGAAAATGCACCGGTATTCAAGTTTGATACTAAAGTAGTTAACTACGGTGAGATCGCTAGAAACTCTGATGGCGTTCGTGTTTTAAAATTCACTAATGTGGGTAAATCTCCACTAATTATTACGAATGTTACGGGCAGCTGTGGTTGTACGGTACCTACAAGCCCTAAAGAACCTATAATGCCCGGTAAAGAAGGTGAAATAGGAATTAAATATGCAACAAATAGAATTGGCCCTTTTTCAAAAACAGTTACTATTACTTCTAATGCTTCTCAACCAAGTGTTGTAATTTCTGTAAAAGGTAAAGTTTTGAATGACCAAGATAGTGAAGTCTTATTAGAAAAAAATAAAACAACTTTACTTAAAAAAAAGAAAACCGTAGTTTCTCAATAAATCAAATTACGATATCATTATAAAAAGAGACTCTTTACGAGTCTCTTTTTATTTACAACATCTTTTCTAGTTTAAACGAATACGATAAGACCTCACCGCTTCTATCAACTAATAAATTAATCTTTTTACCTTCTTTAACTGAGAACATATGTATTATTTCTTGCATTTTATAAGTATATGCAGGTTTTCCGTTAACTTGAAGAACTACATCTCCCAATAAAAGTCCTGCCTTATGTGCTGGTGAATCTTTTCTAATAACCGAAATTTGATATGATTGTTTAAATGCATAAACGTAATTGTATATTATTTCTACAGCAGTGGTATTACCGCCTTTATTACTGCCTTCTACAAATGAGCTTTGCTTTTCTCTTACTAACATCTCTCCACTGTATGACAGTTCAATTCCACTCATATTGTATAAAAAGGGTGTATTAAAATGTTTTGACTTCTTTTTGAAGGTTATTTTTTTTGAAGGATAATCAAAAATAACTCGAAACCTCTTTAATAGTTCAGATCCTATTGTTCCGTTCCGTTCTTTGTGTTTATAAACCGATCCGATAGAACTCGAATCTGGATATGAGACATTTGCATCATTAAAAATATAATCGCCTATTATAATTTTATCAATTTTACTGCGCTTTCCATAAATATTTCCACTCAACCCCTTACCTAGAAAGTCTATAAAATGATTTTCTGGTATTTTAATCTTTTTACTTGATTTTTCAAACAACCAAAGAGCATCACTCGCCCCAGAATCAATCAATAACTTTACTTTTGTTTTTATAGTATCTTTCGATTGTACTACAAGATCTATATAGGGTTTGTTTTTATAAAAATCTAACTCAAAAGTTTGACATTTTTTACACTTTTTATAGACATAATTAGCTGGCTTGTAGAATTTTAATCTTTTGGTAGAATAATTAATATCAACAATGAAATCATGAAATAAATCACCTCCAATAATACCATAAATATTTACACCTAAGTTCGTCGATAAATCAAATTCTTTACCCGAAATAAGATAAATCATATGATAACCATTGACAATTTTCCCTATTCTAAATTTATTCTTAGTTGATTTAATAGCATCCATATAATCACCTTCTCCTAAACCTCTTAATCGTATTTGCTCAATATTTCTTAATTTTAAAGAGTCACTAACACTCAAATTAAACATTATTGTATTATTAACACCTGTATCTAATAAAAAATTCAATTCACTTCCATTAACTTCTACGGGAATAATGATTAAATTGTTAATCAATTTAAAGGGCATTGCATAGCTTTCTTGACCGCCAATTATCTTAAATATATCTTGCGAACAGCAATTCACAGAAATAAAAAAAGCAATTAATACAAGAGATGCACTTCTCAACATGTTAATAGGTATATCTTCTAAATTTAATAAAAATTAATATGGTTCAACTCTTTTTAGCAAAACTTTAACTATAATGACTTATTAAAAATTACGTTTAAATAGAGTCGTTATTTCAATTTTATTTTCGCAATTTTGTATTAAAATAAAACAAATGCCAACGATATCAAATAAAGGGTTAAAAATGCCCGAATCGCCCATTCGAAAACTAGTTCCTTATGCCGAAGATGCTAAAAAGAGAGGCATAAAAGTATTTCATTTAAATATTGGCCAACCTGATATAAAAACGCCTCAAATCGCACTTGATGCTGTTAAAAATAACACATTAGAAGTAGTGGCCTACGCACGTTCTGAAGGTTCAGAAGAATACAGAACTAAATTAGCCGCTTATTATTCCAAGAATAATATCGCTGTAAATGTGAATAATATCATTGTTACTACAGGTGGTAGTGAAGCATTGCTTTTTACTTTTGGTAGTATAATGGATACTGGTGATGAAGTAATTATACCCGAACCTTTTTATGCAAATTATAACGGATTTTCAATAGCCTCTGGTGTTAAGGTTGTTCCTGTTATTTCTAAAATAGAAGATAATTTTGCCCTTCCTCCTATTGAAGAATTTGAAAAACTAATTACTCCTAAAACAAAAGCGATACTCATTTGTAATCCTGGGAATCCAACCGGTTATCTATATTCAAAAGAAGAAATACAAAAATTGGCAATAATCGTAAAAAAACATGATCTGTTTTTAATAGCCGATGAAGTTTATCGAGAATTTACCTATGACGGAATAGAACATTATTCTGTTATGCAAGAAAACGGGTTAGAAGACCATGCAATTATGATTGATTCAGTTTCTAAACGCTATAGTATGTGTGGTGCGAGAATTGGTTGTATCGTTTCTAAAAATAAAGATGTAGTTGCTACGGCCTTAAAATTTGCACAAGCAAGATTAAGTCCGCCTACATATGCACTCATTGCAAGTGAAGCTGCCTTAGAGACACCTCAACAATATTTTGATGATGTTATTGTTGAATATGTTGATAGGAGAAATACGTTAATTGCCGAACTTCAAAAAATTGAAGGGGTAAAAGTTGGGAAACCAAGAGGTGCTTTTTATTGTATTGCAGAACTTCCTGTAAAAAATGCTGATCATTTTGCACAATGGTTGCTTGAAGATTTTCATTTAAATAATGAAACCATCATGGTAGCTCCGGCAGCCGGTTTTTATTCTACCAAAGGTTTAGGGTTGAATCAGGTTAGAATTGCATACGTACTCAACAAAGAAGACTTAATACAATCAGCTGCTATATTAAAATCAGCTTTAGAAGTATATAATGCTTAACATACAAAAAAACATAAATTTAAAACCGTATACTACTTTTGGTCTTGATGTAAATGCCAATCAATTTATTGATCTAAACTCAATAGACGATTTAAAAGAATTGCTCTCTACTGAAAAAGATTTTTTTATTCTTAGCGGAGGAAGTAATATCCTACTCACAAAAGATATAGAGAAGCTAGTAATTCATTTAAATTTAAAAGGAAAGGAAATTCTCTCGATTAGTTCTCAGGATCAGAATGATGTCTATATAAAAGTTCAAGCAGGAGAAAATTGGCACGAATTTGTGCTTTGGTGTATTGATCATAATTATGGTGGTATTGAAAATTTATCATTAATTCCGGGCAATGTAGGCACGACACCAATTCAAAATATTGGAGCCTATGGTGTAGAAGTTAAGGATACCATTTATGAGGTCGAAGGGTTAGAAATTAATTCAAAAACTTCTAAAATTTTTACAAATAGTGATTGTAAATTCGGGTATAGAAATTCAGTCTTTAAAAATGAATTAAAAGGTAGCTACATTATTACTAGTGTTACGTTTAAACTTACCAAAAATAGTCACAATCTTAATAGTTCTTACGGTGCAATTCAATCAGAATTAGAAAAGAATTCTATCAAAAATCCAACTATAAAAGATATTTCTGATGTAGTTATTGCAATCCGTCAAAGTAAATTACCCGATCCTAAAGAAATTGGAAATAGTGGTAGTTTCTTTAAAAATCCAATTATCTCAAGTGCCAATTTTGAAGAACTACAAAAAAAATATCCAGATGCTCCTCATTATATTATTTCTAAGAACGAGGTAAAAGTACCAGCAGGATGGTTAGTTGAACAATGTGGATTTAAAGGAAAACGTTTTGGCGATGCAGGTGTACATAAAAATCAAGCCTTAGTATTGGTGAATTATGGAAATGCAACCGGTAATGAAATTTTGGAACTCGCTCAAAAAATACAAAAAACCGTAATTGACAAGTTTAATGTTACTTTAGAGGCTGAAGTTAATATTATATAAAGAGTTAAAAAAAATTAATTATTGTCTCGTCGAGCGCAGTCGAGGCATATAGGATAGTTCTTGACTACGCTCGAATTGACATTTACCTTTACTCTTTTCCTAATACATATTTCCATAAAACAGCTCCAACAATTCCACCAAGAATAGGAGCAACTATAAATAACCATAATTGTGACAATGCTTCACCTTGAACAAATAAAGCTGGACCAATACTACGAGCAGGGTTTACAGAAGTACCGGTAATAGGAATGCCAACAATATGGATCATCGTCAATGCTAAACCAATGGCAATTCCTGCAAATTTTCCTGGGGCATCTTTATGAGTAGCTCCAAAAATTACAAGTAAGAAAATTGCCGTTAATACTACCTCAGCAATAAAAGCCGATTGCATATCATAACCTTTAGGTGAACTTGAACCAAATCCGTTTTGTCCTAAGCCATTTACAGCAATATCATATCCTGCTAAACCTTGTGCCATAAGATATAATACTCCGGCTCCTAAAACCGCTCCAATGATTTGGAAAATAATATATCCACCAGCATCTTTAAGGTCAATTTTACCTGCAACTAACATACTTACAGTAATAGCAGGATTTATATGACATCCTGAAATGGGACCAATTGCATATACCATCGCTAAGACAGCAATACCAAAAGCAAAAGAGATACCTAAAAATCCTACATCACCACCGGCAATAACTGCACTACCACAGCCAATAAATACAAGAACAAAAGTTCCTAATAATTCTGCAAAATATTTTTTCATAATAGTTAAGATTAATTGATTATTAATAAGACACTTATATATAATAAAAGTCACTTAAATCAAATATACAAATAAAATTTAAGCTTATTATCTAATGAACTTTTAGTATCTTTGTACAAATTTTAACCATGAAATTATTTTTACTTACACTAGGTTTATTAGCATTGGCAGTTGCAGGAATAGCTATCAAAATTTGGGCAAAAAAAGACGGTAAATTTGCAGGCACTTGTGCTAGTCAAAATCCGGTTTTAAACAAAGAAGGTGTAGCTTGTGGTTTTTGTGGTAAAACACCCGATAAGTTTGATACTTGTGAAAATCCAAAACATTCGTGATAGCCATTGAAATGAGATAAATTTCGTTTTAGCGTATGATATTAACTGTATTGTTTTATGTTTTTATTGCAGTTATCATCATTCAGTTATGTTACTTTTTCCTTTTTAGTACATTTTCTTTTTCTAAACTACGTAGAACATCGAACTCTTTTGTTCCAGTCTCTATAATTATCTGTGCCAAAAACGAAGCTAAAAATATAAGTGCTCACCTTGAATCTATACTAACTCAAGAACATCCTGATTTTGAAGTTATACTTGTTAACGATGCTTCTACTGATACTACGCTGGAAATACTCAAAACATTTAAAAACAATTACCGCAATTTAAAAATTGTTGATATTAAATCGACTTCAAAATATGCTGGCAATAAAAAGAATGCCGTTACCAAAGGTATTGATGCGGCTACAAACGAATACCTACTTTTTACTGATGCCGACTGCAAACCAATTTCAAAATACTGGATTTCTGAAATGACATCACAGTTTGTTAATGATAAAGCTGTTATTTTAGGCTATGGTGGATACCAAAAAGTTAAAAACTCACTATTGAATAAACTCATACGTTTTGAGACTTTGCTAACTGCTACTCAATATTTTTCGTATGCTAAAGTTGGGATTCCGTATATGGGAGTAGGAAGAAATTTAGCCTATACTAAAGAGATTTTTAAAGAGGCTCGTGGATTTTCGAATCATACTCAAATACAATCTGGTGATGACGATCTATTCATAAATCAAATCGCAACCAAAAAAAACACGGCTATCTGCATTTCGAAAAAGAGTTTTACTATTTCTGAGCCTAAAAAAACAATTAGTGAATGGTTTCAACAAAAAAGAAGACATGTTACCACAGCCAATCATTACAAGCCTGTTCATCAAATTTTGCTAAGTGTATTTTATATTTCACAATTTCTAACTTGGTTGTTGGCAATAATACTAGTAGCTTTTTCGTTTAAATGGCTAATTGTAACTATTTTACTTACTATCCGTCTAATTACACAATATATAATTCTAGGGAGTTCGGCTAAAAAGCTTTGCGAAAAAGATCTTATCATATATTTTCCTATACTTGATTTTATTTTGGTTATATTACAATTAGGAATTTCTATTCGCAATCTCATATCAAAACCTACAACTTGGTAAATAAAACAAAAGACATATTAGAAATTATTAATAAGGCAAAAAAAGGAGAAGAAATCTCTTTTACATTCTTATTGAATATGTTTTGGAAAGACGTATATCGTTTTTTATACAGTAAAACCAATAATGAAAATGAGGCAGAAGATCTTACCATACGTACATTTGCTAAGGCTTTTGATAAGATTGCTAGTTTTGATGAAAAATATGAATTCAAAACATGGTTGATTTCAATCTCAAACAATCTATTTATTGATCAACTACGTAAACGAAAAACTGAAACTATATCTATCCATAAAGAAAGTGCAGAAGTCCATAAAATAAAAGACTCAGAGCCCAGTCCAGCTGATAAATTGATTATTGAACAAAATTTAGCACAATTACTTGCCTACATTAAACAATTGAAGCCTCATTATCAAGAAATTATAAATCTTCGTTTTTTTCAAGAAATGAGCTATAAAGAAATGTCTGCTACGCTTAATGAGCCTATGAGCAATATTAAAGTTAAACTATTGAGGGCCAAAAAGCTACTTGCCGAGATTATAAATAAATCGAATTCTTAAATTTTTAATATCTTCACACGTTTTAATTTTTGTAATTATTAACTTCTTGATTGCGTTCGAGGGGACACCGTTTTTTTAATTATTATTAACTAGCTTGAATGTCCCGAAGTTTCGGTAGAAACCTAAAGAATATTATTTATATAAACCCATAGCCTTTTCCATGAAAAAAAACTGGATAAAATCTCTCGGACCAGGATTACTTTTTGCAGGTGCTGCTATTGGTGTTTCACATTTAGTACAGTCTACTCGAGCAGGTGCCGATTTCGGTTTTGGTTTGCTTTGGGCTTTATTACTGGTAAATATCTTCAAATATCCTTTTTTTCAATATGGTCCTAGATATGCTACTGCGACTGGTGAAAGTTTAATAGATGGTTATAAAAAATTAGGCAAAGGTGTTTTGGTATTGTATTATTTACTCACATTTGCTACTATGTTTACCATTCAGGCTGCGGTAACTATTGTCACTGCGGGTTTAGCGGCCAATCTTTTTGGTATCACTACGAATGTAGTTACTTGGAGCATTATTATTACAATAATATCTGTTTCAATATTGTTAATTGGCAAATACAAATTGCTTGACAATCTTATAAAGGTTATCATTGTCATACTCACAATTAGTACAATAATAGCAGTGACTACTGCTGTATTCAACACCCCAAAATCGTATAGTTTTACACAGGTATTTCCAAAGGGAACCTTAGAGATTTCTTTTCTAATTGCTTTTTTAGGATGGATGCCTGCGCCATTAGACATTTCAGCTTGGCACTCATTATGGGCAATTGAAAAACAAAAAGATCTGAAAAAGAATTTTGATACGAAACAAGCTGTTTTTGATTTTAATATTGGTTATGTGGCTACTACATTTTTAGCAATCTGTTTTTTGTCATTAGGTGCCTTGGTTATGTTTCAATCTGGCAATGAATTTAGTAGTAGTGCCGGAAAATTTGCACAACAAATCATCAATTTATATACTGAAAATTTAGGAAGTCAAACATCAATTTTCATTGCTATTGCTGCCTTTGCTACTATGTTTAGCACAACGCTTACTACCCTAGATGCATCGCCCAGAGCAATGGCAAAAACGACAGAATTATTATTTAACAATACCTTTAGGTTTAATTATTTTATCTGGATACTATTACTTGCAGTTGGCACTATTTTAATTTTAACACTATTTATTTCTAACATGATATCAATGATTAAAATAGCAACTATTTTATCATTTTTAACAGCCCCATTTTACGCAATTGCTAATTTTATATTGATTTCTAGCAAGCATACTCCCAAAGAGTGGCATCCATCCATAACAATGAAAATAATAAGTTATTTAGGTATCATTTTCTTAATCGGATTTAGCATTTGGTACTTAATCAATTAGTAAATATTAGAATAGAGATAAAATTATCCTTTGATTCTTATGTGAAGGTTTTTGTGCTAAATTATTTTTGAATTGAAAACAGAAAGACAATACCAAGGATTAAACAATGAGTACGTAACACACAACATTTTTCCCATCATTTAAGATTGTTATATAAGCTAACTTTGTAACTTTGCGCATTAAAACAAAAATGTATGTCAGAAGAATCTGTAATTATTCCTTTAAAAAAGCCTAAATGGTTGCGTGTAAAGCTTCCTGTAGGGAAAAAATACACCGAGCTTAGAGGATTGGTAGATAAATATAATTTACATACAATTTGCACAAGCGGTAGTTGTCCGAATATGGGTGAATGCTGGGGAGAAGGTACTGCTACATTTATGATTTTAGGGAATATTTGTACACGTTCTTGTGGATTTTGCGGTGTAAAGACTGGTAGACCAGAAACTGTTGATTGGGAAGAACCAGAAAAAGTTGCTCGTTCTATTAAATTGATGGAAATTAAGCATGCTGTAATAACTTCTGTTGACAGAGATGATCTAAAAGATGGTGGTTCTATTATTTGGGCTGAAACAATAAATGCTATTAGAAGAGCAAATCCTAAAACAACCTTAGAAACATTGATACCAGATTTTCAAGGTATTCATAAAAATATTGATAGAATTATTGAGGTAGCACCTGAAGTTGTTTCTCATAATGTAGAAACCGTTCGTCGTTTGACACGTGAAGTTCGCATACAAGCAAAATATGATAGAAGCTTAGCCGTTTTGAAATATTTAAAGGATAGTGGTATAAACAGAACAAAATCTGGTGTTATGTTAGGTTTAGGAGAATTAGAAGAAGAAGTTCTACAAACTATGGAAGACTTACGTAATGCAAATGTCGACGTAATTACTATTGGTCAATATTTACAACCTAGTAAAAAACATTTACCTGTGAAGGAATTTATTACACCTGAGCAATTCCAAAAATATGAAAAAATTGGATTAGAAATGGGTTTTAGACATGTTGAAAGCGGTGCATTAGTGCGTTCATCTTATAAAGCGCAAAAGCATATTTTATAAACAAATGCTAATTATTGCCTCAATTACCTCATATAATTAACACTTTTTTAGTACTATTTAACGGTAACTTAACAAAAGACGTACAATTTTGGCATAAGAATTGCCGTTATATAATTGAAACAAATCTAAAATTTGTTTTCATTGTATAAATTATTTGAGTTAGTTAAAAAAAACGTTCTACTTATAGGACGTTTTTTTATGCTTTTATTTCAACTGTTTTACATTCCTTTCAAAAATATTTATAATTGCAATAGTTATAAAATAATAATAATAATAATAATATCTTAGTACGCACATAGTAGATATATAGTTACTAATAACTATATATCTTATATTTGGCGGATATAGTTACCAAGGTAACTATATCCCTACGTTGTAAAACATTAGTAACAAGATAATATGAACATCCCCGATGGATATACTCCAGATGAGTGGTCAAATTTCAATTTCTTTGGGAATCTTACAGAAATTGACTACCAACTTCAGGAAATAAAGGACTTCCTAAAGGAGTTTCAGAAATATATTGAAGTAACCAATGTTCACTTAAAGGAAGGGAAATTTATTGGGTATGATCAGGAGACACTTGAGTCTATGAAAGTCAATTTTGAGTATTCACATGGAGATATTCTGCGGAAATCTACTATTATATCGCTGTATATCATGTTGGAACTAGAACTTGGGAAGTTCTGTCAAATATTTAAAAAGCATTCAAAGAGCAAACTTAGCCTTGGTGACTTCAAAGGTGACATTCTTGAAGGATTTAAGAAGTACGCTGTTAAAGTGATGAATTTAAATTTTGATTTCAACTCTCAAGTCTGGCAATATATAGTTGGAATTCATGAGCTTAGAAATTGTCTGGTACACAATGGAGGCGTTATCGAAGACTATAATAAAAAAGCAGTTATAGAGGATTTTGTTAGACGAAACTTGAAGTTTGATGTTCGAGACGAGAGATGGCTGGAAATAACTTTTGCCGGATGTGATGAAGCTATTGATAAAGTGGATGAGTTCTTCAATGAAATAACGGGACTGGCGTTCATATTATATCCAGGTCATTATGGAGAGAGGAGTGAATAATAGAAACCTGAAAACGTTGTAAAACATTTAACAATAATGAATCCGGAATTAAAAATTTATTGGACTAGTGTTGAGTTTGAATTAAAGAAAACACATTCGGATTTTAGAAAAATAAAAGGTGGATTTGTCTATGCCTTTGTTAAAGCCTTAGACAAAAGCGATGCTTTGATGAAATTTAAAACGGAACTTGACAATAATCAATTAATACCATCGGAATTTGAGTTTGTGAAAATCTATAAAGATGTGGAATGGGAGAATGAAGGTCAGGAAAAACATTTCGACATGATTCTTACTGATACAATGAATTCAATGGACGTGATGCTTGACGATTTCTATATGTATGAACGGAATTAAAAAATGGAAAATTAAAAACGTTTTACAACACGGTGTATAATTAATTGCGGCGGAATTTCCTTTCGGAAAAGCCTCGCTTCTGAACAATGGGTTTCAACTTATTTGCTATCTTAGGTCTCACGAAACGAAATTATACACAAATACGTTACCCTTTATTATGATAAACACTGCAATTTTAACAATTTTTGCATTATTCATAAGTTCACTTTGCTATGGACAAGGTTCCTATATGTATTCTAAACCTGAAGATCTTGAGGATGGCTGGAAAACAAACAATCTGAAATCACAAAATATTGATTCAACTTTAATTTATACGTTATTCAGCCAATTGAACGAAAGAGGCAATAAACTCCATAGCGTCTTATTGGTGAAAAATGACCAAATAATTATTGAGGAATACTTCAATGGTCAGACAGTGGAAGATAAACACGATCTTCGTTCCACTACAAAAAGCATAAGATCGATTTTATTAGGAATTGCTATTGACAGAGGATTTATCGAGAATGTTAACGATCCAATTTCAAAATATCTCAAAAGCCCAATACCAGAAAAAAATCTTGACGAAAGAAAAGAAAATATTACAATCAAACACCTTTTAACAATGTCAAGCGGACTTGATTGTAACGATTGGGACAAAAAATCAAAAGGACAAGAAGATAAAGTTTATAAAACGAAAAATTGGCTTCAATATACACTAAACCTGCCAATGGTCAATGAACCCGGAACAGTTTCAAATTATTGTTCTATGGGTGCGGTCTTGATTGCGGAAATAATAAGTCAGGCTTCAGGAATGACAATCGATAAATTTGCAGGACAATACTTATTCGATCCTTTAGGTATTAACAATGTAAGTTGGGGGCACACTTCCAATAAAAAAATTATTCAATCAGGTAAGAGATTGTATATGACCTCTCGTGATATGGCTAAAATTGGGCAATTAATACTTATCAAGGGAAAGTGGAATGAAAAACAAATTGTATCTGAAAAATGGATTGAGGAATCAACCACACCAAAAACAAAAATCACAGGAATTGATTATGGTTATTTATGGTGGAACATTCCGTTTAAAGCAAACGAAAAAATATTTATTTCTAAAACAGCTCTTGGGAACGGAGGACAATATATTATGATTCTTCCAGAATTAAATATGGTTGCTGTTTTTACAGGAAGTGCATATAATTCGGATGAAGACAAATTACCATTTGCCATAGTGACTGATATTTTCATTCCGACATTCACTAGCGAAAAATAACAAAGGGTAACAACATATACAATTAATTGCTTGGGTCTCTGTGTACTCGGAAAATCCTACGGATTTCCCTAACGTTCGGTTTTCTTTTGCTAAATTAGTTGCTTAAACAATCGCAACTAACCATACATAAGGCGGTGAGCATTCATTTTTAATACGATATTAATGATAGATAAAAATTATCAAAAATCTGTTGTTGTAAACGCTAAAAAACAATTAATCTTTAATGCACTTACCGAAGAAATTGATAAATGGTGGAGTGATATTGAAAATTCTTCTAAAAATAAAGATGATATTTTCAAAATATCTTTTGGTAAAGAGTCATATTGGAAGTTTAAAGTGATAGAAATTAACAAAAACAAAAGGATTGTTTGGAAATGCATTGAATCACATCAAGATCACAATCTAAAAGGAATAGATGAAGAGTGGCTGAATTCCGAAATTACTTGGACAATATCTGAAAAAGATAGTAATACTACTATAGACTTCTTACACAAAGGATTAGTAACGGATGGCATTTGTTATGATGTTTGTTCTACAGCTTGGGATTTCTATATATTAGATAGTTTGAAAAGCTATTTAGAAACTGGAATTGGAAAAGCTGGACAAAATTAAACGAAATGCTAACAATATGTATAGCAAATTGCTCAATCTGAGTGTACACAGAAAATCCTACGGATTTTCTCTACGTTCGATTTCGTTTTGCTAAATTAGTTGTGCGAGACTCACAACTAACCATACACCAAACATTACCCAACATTTGAAAAAATCAGTAAGTTGGAATTTAAACCAATAGATAATTAAAAAAATAGATATGAAATTTTACACTTCGATTCCGAAAAGTCTGAAACCATATTACATAACAGAACTGAAAAAATACGAAACTGAATACTCAAGCGGAAATTTAAAAAGTGCTTGGAATCATTTAGAAAGAGCTCATATTATCGGACAAAAATATCCGTTCGCTCACACATCTGTACATTGGAAAATGTTACAATTCGGGATTAAAATCAAAAGCGGAAAAGAAATTGTCGGACAAATACCACGCCTCATTTTTGGAGGTGTAAAATCGTTTGTTGGAAAAATTCCTGTCGGAAATCCAGGAGGAGCAAATGTACCACCTCTAAAACCATTTCCGATTGAAAAAGAGTTGCAAGATATTTTTGCGAAAGCTGGAATTAATTTAGTCTGAAAATATAAAACGTTGGGTAACACCGTTTATAATTAATTGCTTGTGTCTATGAGTACTCGGAAAATCCTATGAATTTTCCTAAGGTTCGGTTTCCTTTTGCTAAATTACGTGCTAAACGACTCTACTAATCTTTAGCTTTTATAGATTATCATCTTAACGGACAGTAAAACTGAATGAAATGAATAGGAAAAACATAACATCAAGCTCTTATTTGGAAAAGCCAATAGGGTTTTCTAGAGCAGTAAGAATTGGAAATATAATTGCAGTATCTGGGACTGCTCCAATTGCTGAAGATGGATCGACTGCATTTCCGAATGATTTATATAAACAAGCAAAAACGTGTATCGGAATTATGAAAAAAGCTATTGAAAATGCAGGTGGAAAAATGGAAAATGTTATCCGAACTCGTATTTATTTGAAAAATGCAAAGGAATGGGAAAAAGCAGCCAAGGCTCATGGAGAATTTTTCTCTGAAATACGACCGGCTTGTACGTTTGTCGAAGTCAAAGGATTTATAAATTCGGAATGGTTAATTGAAATGGAAGCCGATTGTGTAATATAAAAAATTATAAAATAAAAGATATGAGTACGACAAGTCATCACGATGAACGCATTGCAAAAATGATTTTTGCTTCAGTTTACCCTCATTATATCACAAAAGTTGAGAAGAAAGGTAGAACCAAAGAAGAATTGAATCGAGTAATTGAATGGTTAACGGGTTATGATGAAAACAAAATAGAAGAACTCATTAAAGAAAAAGTGACTTTTGAATTTTTCTTTAAGAATGCTACTTTAAACTCAAATGCTCAACTCATTACTGGTGTAATCTGTGGATATAGAGTCGAGGAAATCGAAAATTCAACAACACAACAGGTAAGGTACTTGGACAAGTTAGTAGATGAATTAGCGAAAGGTCGTAAGATGGAGAAGATTTTACGAGTTGCATAAAAAACAAAACTATCACAAAAAAAACCGTAATTCTCTGTGATTTTGTATAAAACAAAAGTTACTGTATATTTACTTAGCTGATTTCTATCACGAATTAATCTTATCATATTTTTCCACAATGAAATAAAAACAAAATAGTATGAATAATAATCTAAATAAAAGCAATTATGAATCCGATACTTAAAAATATATTAGCTGTTATTATTGGTTGGTTAGGAGGTAGTATTGTCAATATGGGACTCATCAAAACTGGTCATACGTTATTTCCTATTGAAGGTATTGATCTGAATGACATGAAAGCATTAGTCGATGTCATGCCAACATTAGAATCTGAATATTTTATTTTCCCGTTTTTAGCTCACGCTTTGGGTACATTGGTTGGGGCAACAATTGCCGGTTTAATAGCAGCAAGCCACAAAATGAAATTTTCATTGCTTATTGGTGGTTTATTTCTATTAGGCGGAATTATAGTTAACTATATGCTACCGGGGCCAACTTGGTTTGCGGCTGTAGATATACTTATCGCTTATATTCCCATGGCATGGCTGGGTGGAAAAATAGCTTTGAAGATATCATCTTAAACGCAAGAAGAATTGGTAAAAGCAAATAGCAAGGATAAAGAAGCAGTTATAGATATATTAACATCTGCCTTTGCACCACTTACAGAAGAGAACTCCATCAATTTAGTTGTAAAACAAGACGATAAGAGAATTCAACGAATGCGAATTTTAATGGGATATCTATTTGAAAGAGCAATGCTTTTTGGAGAAATTTTTATCTCTGACAACAAAAAAGCATGCCTTTTAATAAAATATCCTCATAAAGAAAAAGTTACACTGAAAACCATCTTACTAGATATTCAATTAGCAGTGAAGTGCATCGGTATTGAACGTGTATATAGTGTTTTAAAAAGGCAACAAATTGCAAAACGAAATTATCCGAAAGAAAAACACATTCGTCCTATGATTATGGGAGTAAAAAAAGAAATCGCAGGAAAAGGATCGGCTGCTCGATTAATGATTCAAGTAAAGAATCACCACAAAGACAATCAACTACCTGTAATAATTGACGCTGCATCTGAGCATAATGTAAACCTCTATAAAAAATTTGGTTTTAGAGTTACGCGTAAAGAAGAATCTCTAGGGTTTCCAATCTATTTCTTACGATTAAATTAAGATTTTTAGACTGACATTAAATTACCAATCAATTTCACGTAACCCTTTGTTTTTTAGAAAAGTATTGGTTTTACTAAAATGTTTATTACCAAACCAAAAACCACGGTTCGCACTTAATGGAGATGGGTGACCACTCGTAATAATACAATGCTTTGAACTATCAATTTTAGTTCCTTTTTTCTTAGCATATCCTCCCCATAATAAAAACACAACATTTTCTTTCAACAGTGATATTTTAGAAATAACAGCATCCGTAAAAACTTCCCAACCTTTATTTTGATGTGAGCCTGCCTGATGAGCTCTAACGGTCAACGTAGCATTCAATAATAAAACACCTTGTTTTGCCCAACGTTCAAGATTGCCATTATTTGGAATAGATTTTCCTAAATCAGACTTAATTTCTTTAAAAATATTTTGTAACGAAGGTGGAATCGCCTTGTCTTCATGTACCGAAAAACATAAGCCGTTTGCTTGCCCTTCTCCATGATACGGATCTTGACCAATAATAACTACTTTTAGATCATCAAATGAACAATAATCAAAGGCTGCAAAGATGTGGTTACCTTCAGGGAAACACGTATGCAGTTCGTATTCAGTTTTTACAAAATCAGTTAATTTATTGAAGTATTCTTTTTCAAATTCTTCTTGCAAAACAGGCTTCCAACTTTCTGCTATATCTACATTCACCATAACTTAAATACATAAACTTAAGACAATAACTTATTACCATCAAATTAATTACTTTTGCAATAAATATTTATCTAAATAAATAGCATAATCACTTTATTTTGCAAATACAATCAAATATACAATTTTGAATAGTACAATTACAAAAAAAACATTGAACGATTTAGAGTTTGACACTGTACTTAATAGTATTTCAAACTTTTGTAATACCGATTTGGGTAAAAAAGAAGTACTACAAATTGAACCTATAACAAATAAGGCTATTTTACTTCAGCAACTGCAACAAACTAATGAATATTTAGCATCGTTTCAAAACGACCATAAAATTCCAAATCATTATTTTGAAGAAATTACCAAAGAGATTCATGTATTAGGTATTGAAGATAGTTTTTTAGAAGCGAGTTCATTTCAAAGTATTGCAACCATATCAGATACAGTAAATACATTGTTAAAATTCTTTAAAAAATTTAAAGAATATTACCCAACCTTACACTCATTCTCAGATGATATTGAATATACAAAAACTGTTATTGAGAGTATTGCTAAAATTATCAATCGTTTTGGAGAAGTTAAGGATAACGCTACAGCGGAATTAAAAGCAATTCGCAAAGAAATAAATACCGTTAGAGGACAAATTGGTACTAGTTTCAATAAAGTTCTAAGTCACTATGCAAAACATGAATTTTTAGATGACATCAAAGAGTCTGTTGTTGACAATCAACGTGTATTGGCAGTAATAGCGATGCACAGACGAAAAGTAAAAGGAACCATTTTAGGAAACTCTAAAACCGGAAGTATCGTCTTCATAGCCCCGGAAGCTACATTAAAATTGAGTAGAGAACTTCAAAATTTAATATATGAAGAACAACAAGAAATTGTAAGAATTCTAAAAATTCTCACGAATACCCTAAGACCTTTTTCTAGTTTATTAAATCAATATCAACATTATTTAGCCTATATAGATCTTGTGGCTTCAAAAGCTACTTACGCACTACAAATCAATGCTTTATTACCTAAGATCTCTAATCAAAAAAAAGTTTTTTTAAGAGATGCATTCCATCCTATATTACTTGAAAGTAATAAAAAACAACAAATTAAAACAATACCGCAAACCCTAGAATTAAACGAAAAACAACAGATTATTGTTATTTCTGGCCCTAATGCTGGTGGTAAAAGCATTACACTTAAAACCATCGGTTTGTTGCAGGTAATGATACAAAGTGCCATTTTAATTCCGGTTCATGAGCGTAGTGAAGTGTATTTTTTCAACACTATTTTAACTGATATTGGAGATAATCAATCTATTGAAAATCAATTAAGCACCTATAGTTATCGCTTAAAAAATATGCGTTATTTCTTACGTAAATGTAACGAAAACACACTATTTTTAATTGATGAGTTTGGTACAGGTAGTGATCCTGAATTGGGTGGTGCCTTGGCTGAAATATTTTTAGAAGAATTTTATAGTAAAAATGCTTATGGTGTTATTACAACACATTACGCTAACTTAAAAGTATTGGCAGATGAATTAGAAAATGTTACCAATGCCAATATGCAATTTGATGAAAAAACGTTAGAGCCTTTATTTACGTTATTTACAGGTCAAGCCGGAAGCTCCTTTACATTTGAAGTAGCACAAAAAAATGGTATTCCGTTTAGTATTATTAATAGAGCAAAAAAGAAAGTAGAACCAGGAAAAATAAGGTTAGACAAGACTATTTCTAAACTACAAAAGGAACGTAATAAGTTGAGAAAAACTTCAGAAAATCTAGAAACTGAACAAAACAAAGCCAAACAGCATTCAGAAAATCTTTCTGAAAAAGAATTGAAAATTCAAGAAAAACTCGAAAGCTTTCAAGAATTATATGATAACAATCAAAAAATGTTATCAATGGGTAGAAAAATAAATGAACTCTCCAATAGTTATTTTCAAACCAATAACAAGAAGAAATTACTTGCTGATTTTACAAAGTGGATGTTAATTGAGAAAACTAAATATACAAGTAAGCATAAAGTAACACCTAAGTCAAAAGCGATAAAAAAACAACAGAAAATTGAAAAAGTGGTAGTAGAAAAAAAACTAGAAACCGTTAAAAAAGAAGTATTAAAAGAGGTAAAAAGAATTAGAGAACAAAAAAAGACGATTGAAAAAAAGAGTATAAAAGCAAGATCTGATTACAAATTTAAAGTAAACGATAAAGTACGATTAATTGATGGTAGAGCTGTTGGTACTATCGACAAAATAGAAAAAAATATCGCAACCATTAACTACGGGTTATTTACTACCATTGCAAATACAAACCAACTAGAACTAGTTGAAAAAGCAAAAAAATAATAACTTACCCCTTAAATATCAGTGAATTAAAATGTTAAAGTAAAATTTATTTCTTAAATTTAACTCAACAAAAACTTTTAATTAACCAAACACTTGTTTTAAATGAAGAAAATTTTAGCATTCTTGCTTTTTCTTATATTTATCATTTTAGCTTGGTTTAGCTGGAATTGGTATAAAGAAAACATCATTTGCTGTGATGATTCTAATAATGTTGAGGCAACGATAAACGAAACACCCAAAGCCGTAAAGTACGGACCTTTGGTATTTGATTGGAACTCTGATAAAACCAACACTAATAATCTTTGGCCGGATAAAAAAATTGAAATATTAGCAGGTCATTCTGACGGAAAAATTTTAAGAATCGTCGGTCCTTATTTTTCTGATGAAACCAATAATTCAACTTTTGAAAATTTAGGTTTGGCACGAGCAGATGCTGTACGACAACTCTTACTTGATTCGATTCCTGAAGATAAAATGGAAATTGACGCTAAACTAGTAAACTATTTAGAAGATGCTAAGACAAAACCATTTGGCGGCACTATTTTAAACTGGGTGACCAGAAATGACAACATTCAAGAAATTGACAATAAAGCATTGGTCTATTTCCCTTATAATTCTACTAAAAAAGCCGATAATGTAAATATCAACAACTACCTCGCAAGTGTTGCCAAAGTTCTGGAAGGAAATAACAAAACCGTTACACTCACAGGGCATACTGATAATATTGGAAATGCCTCCTACAATAAGGATTTAGGTATGCAAAAGGCAATAGCAATGAAAAATTTACTCATTAACCTAGGGGTTGATTCTAGTAGAATTACCGTAGCTTCTGATGGTCAAACGAAACCAATTACAACCAATGACACCCCAGAAGGAAGACAAAAAAATAGAAGAGTAGAATTAGAAATTAAATAAATACTAATCAAATAAAAAATACAATTATGTTATTATTACAAATAAAAACAACAGCTTGTGATGGATCAGATCTATTCTGGCCATGGTTTATGTGGTTATTGGGTGCATTTTTAATAGGTCTATTACTAGGCTGGATATTAAAACAATTATTTGGAGGTAGTGATAATAAAGACACCACAGAATATGATGCGAAAATTAGAGGTTTAGAAGCTGACTTATCGGCATGCCGTAAAGAAAAAAACAGTTTAGTAGCAGGTGCTGCAGCTTTAGCAACATCATTAAAGGCCGATGACTCTGTTAAAGACGATTATACCAAAATTGAAGGTATTGGGCCAAAAATAGAAAGTTTGCTTAACGCTGATGGACTTTGGAGTTTTAAACAGCTTTCTGAAGCCTCCATAAACAGAATGCAAAAAGTATTAGATGATGCAGGTCCAGCTTATACAGTTCATAAACCTAAAACTTGGGCTGAACAAGCAAAATTGGCTCATGAAGGCAAATGGGATGAACTTGCAAAATGGCAAGATGAATTAAAAGGTGGTTTATAAACTTCTTTTGTAAAAATTAAAGGCTGTCTAAAAACTTAACTAAATTGTCTCTTTTTAATATTATCAAAAAGTAAAATACATTTTACTTTGAAGATGGTAAACGAAGTTTATCGAAAGGTTCTTGTTTTGAACAAGTAATAGTTTTCGACTCCGCTCAAACTGACATAAAAAGTTATTTTTTGACAGCCTTTTATCAATCTTCATAACGTTCCATCTCTCTATCATAAAATTGTGAGGCTAGTTCAATTAAATTAGTAACCTCATTGGTCAAGTCAGTTTCATTTTCTGACTGTATCTCCTCAAGCCATTCTACCTCATCATTAACCAAATTAATGATTATTTGAGGGTATTCTGTATGGATAATAAAAATATCATCAGGGAAATCTGTGTTATCCCCAATTAAAAATTTTGGTAGTATCATTAGTGTTGGTTTATTAGATCTATTATATCAGTATATATTTGTTCACCTACATTCTTTCCGTAAAGATTTACAGAAAAATCAGCAGTACTATTTTTAAAACTTTGAAAAGCCTCCATCATTTTAGTAGAATTCGCCCCAATTATCGTTGCAAACCCATTTTCTACTAACTCAACCCATTCGGTTTCATCGCGTGCTATTATACAATGTTTTTTATTGAAAAAGGCTTCCTTTTGAAGTCCACCACTATCAGTAACCACCATTTTGCAATGTTTCAAAAGTTCTAACATATCAAAATAACCAACCGGAGAAATCATTGTAATATTATAAGATAGATTATGTTTTTCTAATATTTTTCGCGTTCGCGGATGCAAAGGTAAAATCACTTTATATTGGGAATTTATTTGTTCTAATCCCTCAAAAATAGATTTTAGTTTATTGATATCATCAGTATTTTCCTGACGATGAATTGTTGCCAATACAAATTCATTACTCTTGGCATTTAAATTCTTAACAATTGTTGATTTTTCAGATGAAGCTTTACTATAAAACTCAACTGCATCTTTCATAATGTCACCACATTTTACAATCTTGATATTTAGAGTATCAAATCCTTCTTTATACAAGTTGTTTACAGCAGTATCTGTAGGACACAACAACAGATCTGAAATTCTATCCGTTAGAATTCTGTTAATTTCTTCAGGCATTTTCATATTATATGATCGTAAACCAGCTTCGATATGGATCACTTTTATATTTAATTTTTTTGCTGCTAATGCACCGGCAATAGTTGAATTCGTATCTCCATAAATAATGACCGCTTGTGGCTTTTCATCTAACAAAACTTCTTCAATTTTTTCCAACATCTGACCAGTCATAGCACCATGGCTCAATCCATTAATATCAAGGTTGTATGTTGGCTTCGGAATTTCCATTTCTTCAAAGAAAACAGAACTCATATTGGTGTCAAAGTGTTGACCTGTATGTATAATAACCTCTTCTATTTCATTATAGCCCGCAATAATCCTACTTAATACCGCTGCTTTTACAAATTGGGGCCTAGCGCCTAATATGGTAACAATTTTCTTCATGTTTTATAAATTTCAATAGAACGCTGATGAGGCTGATCTCTTATGGTTTATCGCAAATATTAATAATTAAATCAATATCATCAGCGTTCTATTTTACTTATTATCTGTACTAATTGCTTTGTTAAATTCTTTCGATGGTATTGCTCAACATTTTTAGAATTAACAACTAAGTTATTGTTTTTATAAGCATCATACAGTTCTAAAATAGATTTTTTCAACGTATAAACATCCTCAAAACCTACAACGGTTCCTGAATTGGTTATAGAAATAATTTCTGCTAAATCTCCGTCAATTGGAGCAATAGCTAAAATAGGACGTCTAGCTTGTACATATTCAAATATTTTTCCGGTAATAATACCCTTAGCATTGGGTACATTATTCACTACTAACAGTAAAACTTGAGCGCTTTTTTGAAAAGTTATTACCTCATTATGCGGCAAATAATCTATCATTTCTACATTAGACTTCAATCCATTTTTTTTAATACTTTCTAACACTTCAGTTGCACACTTACCAATTAATTTTAATTGAAAATCATTAGCAAAGGCCTTGTTTTCTGTAATGATTTCGGCTAGTACTTTCCAAAGTATTTTCGGATTTCTATCGGCATTCATCATACCAATATGTACAAATGAAAATCTGGAGTCTAATTCAACATCTATCGCGATCGTATTGTCATCAAATCCGTTAGTAATAACTTCAATATTTTTATTGAATTTTAGATAATTTTCTCTCATTGTCTTACCAACTACCAATACACAATCAGCAGTACTAACCACTTCTTTTTCTAACGAGTGATGTTTTTCAATAGCTTTTTCGGTTAATGGTAACTGATGGAAATAATCAATATCTGTCCAAGGGTCACGAAAATCAGCAATCCACTTAATTCCCATCTTTTGTTTTAATTCTAAACCTATCAAATGTAAGCTATGTGGAGGGCCAGTAGTAATAATTACATCAACTGCATTTTTTTTAAGATATTCAGACAAGAATTTTACTGATGGTTTGATCCAATATTTACGAGCATCAGGTATAAAAAAATTAGCCCTGATGTATTGAACAATTTTACCAAAAAAGGAAGGATTTGCATCTAAAAAACCTGCACTTGTTTGTTGTTTTTTACTACCAAAAAGTGAAACTAAATTATTTGGCTCATTAATGGGTTGTTTTAATACTTCAACATTCTTAGGCACTTCCTTTTGCAATGTTTTATCAATAATAGCATAATTAGGATTGTCAACCGTGTAAACTATTGGTTCAATATCAAATTGTTGTAAATATTTTACAAATTTTAACCAGCGCTGCACTCCAGAACCTCCAGCAGGAGGCCAATAATATGTTATAATCAATACTTTCAACTATTCAATTCTTGATATGTTTGAATTAATTCTTTTGATGTCTTTTCCCAACAAAACTCTTCTTCAATAAATTTCTTTCCATTTGTACCTAATTGATTTCTTAAGCTTTCATCAGTAAATAATTGTATTATTTTTTCGGTAAAATCGCTACTATCTTTTTCTATATGAACCAATCCACTTTCTGTCTTTTCAATTAGATTTTTCTGAGCTATTGCATTACTTACCAAAACAGATTTTGCAAAACTCATATATTGAAATAATTTGTTAGCATACGCTACATCATGTTGAATATTTCTATACAAAGGTGAAATACAAACAGTACTCGCTACAATATACGAAGGAAATAACTTTACATTCTGCCAGCCTTGAAAGTCAACATAATGGTCTATATTCAGATCTTTTACTTTTTGTTTTAAAACTGAATCTGTCGTATTACTTCCAACAATAACCAACTTGACATTGGCTATAGTTTGTTTTAAAATGGGAATTGCCTCAATTGCAGTTAACAATCCTCTACGTAAACCTGTATCACCCAAATATAAGATAACAAAGTCATTTTTATATCGATTCAAAATAGCATTATCTAAATTGCTATCTTCATAAAATGATTTTCTAACCGAGTTTGGTACAACTTTAATTTTGGAATTATCAATATTGGTCCTACCAACTACCTCATCTTTAAACTCATTAGAAACGGTAATAATTTTAGTGGCTTTTTGAATAAATTCCTCCTCTTTTTGTTTCCACTTTTTAAGAGAAATTAAATACTTTCCAGGAAATTTTTGTACATGAGGATAGTATTTCATAATCTCTGGCATATTATCATGCAAATCTAAAACTACCGGTAATTTTAGTTTATTATTGGCCTTAAAAACAGCTTCTCCAATTCTAATATCATGAATATGAATAGCTTCAATAGTATATTTGGCCAAAAAGTTGCGTATTTTTTTATACATTCTATTTGTATAAAATGGAAACGAATATGCTAATGCAGATAGTTTGAATTCCAGTGTACTGGATTGATACCTAATAATATTAATCCCATTAATCACTTCATTTTCTGGTTGATTCTTATAATATTTTAAACAAAACAGGTATACTTCAAAACCATTTTCTACTAAGGAAACTGCTTCATTTTCAACCCTAGGATCGGGCGGAAAGGTTTTATCAAGTATCATTCCTATTCGCATAATTATCTTTCAGCGTAAACAGCGTAATATCTGGGAATAAATTTTCGTAAAATGGGTCTAAATCCTATTTTATTAACCGGGCTGGTCCATTTTTGAGTTTCTTTATTGTTCCATCCAGCCTTTTTCAATAGCCAGTCGAATTGCCAATCTTCAAATTCATGATAATGTCTATCCCATTCTTCTGTTTTCGATCTATAGGCCTTTGCAAACCAAAGGTTAAGAGGAATCGTAGTTATCAACTTTGTACATTCAATGGCACTTAAAACATTTAATGGAGCTACTAAGTGTTCAAAAATTTCAAAAGCAGTTACTGCATCTACATTATATTTTTTCACAACTTCAGGCAGTACGTCTAGATCTTCTCCTTCAGTATTATAGACAGTATAACCATGTTGCTCCATAATTTCGCTAAATGCATTACGTGTACCTAAGTCTAAAATAGTCGCTGGGGCAGGGATTACTTTTTGTAAAAATTCTATAGTATGATTATATCTTTTATTATGATGACTCATTTTATTTCTTCTTTTTTTTCATAAAAAACCAACCAGCTGGAATCAATAATAACAAAGCATAGGAAACAAGTGTAACGGTATTTCCCTTTTTAATAATGGTCGGCTCAAATTTAAAAACAATTTCATGTTTTCCTGATGGTACAACCATTGCCCTCAATACATAATTAGCCCTGAAATGAGGAGATAACTCACCATCAATATAAGCGTTCCATCCATTTTTATAATACATTTCTGAAAAGACAGCTAGTTGTTCTGATATCGCACTGTATTTGTAAATCATTTCGTTGGCCTGGTAAGAAGTCAATTTTATAACGGCCAAACTATCTTTTGCAAAAGATGACTTCGTTAATCTATTTTTAAATTCATTATTTACAATAACAGTATGCTTTGTATTTAAACTATCCAACCCCTTTATTTCGGCATCAGCAGTTTTGACAAATTCAACTTGATTGACAAACCAAGCATTTCCATTAGCTTCAGTATTTTGTTGTAATCTTGCATTACCTTGATTATCAGGAAAAATAATATATTTGGTGTTGAGCATATTCATCACTTCAATATTATTTTTTGCTAATTGATAATTAAATAACTCTTGATAACGCCTAGGTTTAGCAGCATGATAACCTCCTATAGAGTTATGAAAATACGACGTACTACCATCATTCATCGGATCAACCATAAAATTAAAAACCCTATAATGAGATTTATCTTTTATTATTTCTTTGTCTATTACTGATGCTTGAAATGGTCTTTCTTCTTGCTTTTTGGAAACAAAATCATTCGCATTTATATATCTTTTATCTACACCCACCAAATCAAATAAAATTAAAACCGCAAAAGCAATAATGGTGCTATTTTTACTAATTTTTCCCTTCAAAAATGCCCATAACAATCCAGCGGACAGTAATATCAATACTAAAGATCGTAAACTATCTTTAAAGAACATAGACTTTCTATCTACAATAAGAGCATCTGTAAATCCTTGTAATTGCTGTTCCCATCCTGAATCTTTAAGACTTTCAAAACTAAATAAACTAGTACCAAACAGCATAAACAATAATGCTATCCCTCCTACTCCGTACAATGCATATTTCAAATATTTTAAACGGTTTTCATCTTCTTTTTCCGAATTTAAAAATTGATTTAACGTAAGGATTGCCAATAAAGGAACCGCTAATTCGGTAATCACTTGAAAAGATGAAACTGCTCTAAACTTATTATACAAAGGCACATAATCAATAAAAAAATTGGTTAAGGCAGGAAAATTTTTTCCCCAACTCATTAGAATCGAAAAGATTGTAGCTGCCAGCAGCCATTTTTTAAGTTTTCCTTTCACTAGAAACAATCCTAATACAAATAAAAATATGAGTACAGCGCCTATATAAGCTGGAGCTTCAACAAAGGTTTGTGTTCCCCAATAAGCTGGTAGATTTTCAGAAATATTCTTTGCTTGTGCCCTTCCAACTTTATCTTTTAAAAATTGATAGGTTTCAGAATTTTTTCCTAAATTTTCTCTACTTCCACCACCATAAAACCTCGGAATCAATAAATTAAATGTTTCCATTGTACCATAACTATACTCCGTAATATAATCTTTAGATAAACCCGTAGTCACTTCTTCTTTAGGTTCACCATCTGGCGTAATTGTTAATTCACTTTTACTTCTAGTACTTTCTTTGGCATATTCTTTAGTTGCTAATAAACTGGTTGCATTTATACCCACCGCTAAAACTACAGCAACCAACATAACAGCAATACTAGCAAAATATCTTGTAATGGTTTTTTCTTTTATAGCGTCGACTAAATAAATCAATCCTAAAATAAGCACCATAAACAGTAAATAGTAGGTCATTTGTGGATGGCTAGCATTGATCTCAAGTGCCATTCCTAAAGTGATTAGTATAAAACCAGCTAAATAATTACGTTTAAAAACGGATAAAATTCCAGCTAAAACTACAGGCATATAAGCAATAGCATGAGCCTTTGCATTATGACCGGCACCGAAAATGATAATAAAATAGGTTGATAGTCCGAAAGCAAGTGCCCCAACAATAGCCAGTTTCCATTCAACATTTAATACGTATAGTAATATAAAGAAGCCCAGAAAATATAAGAATAAATAATCTGCAGGACGTGGTAAAAAGCGCAATAATAAATCTACTTTTTTAATATAATTGTGTGGATAATAAGCACTCACATTATAGGCCGGCATACCACCAAAAGCTCTATTGGTCCAATAGGGTTCTTGTTTGTGTTCTGTTCTAAAATCAACAATCTCTTTTGAAATACCTCTAAACTGAGCAATATCGCTTTGAAATAATTTTTTACCTTCTAATACTGGAAAAAAATAAGCTAACGAAACAATGATAAATACTGCAATTGCAACTAAAAAAGGGACTATTTTACTATTTTTCATTATTTTATTAATTATTCAACATCTTCATAATCAACATATTCACCGACTTGGTCATTGGTTTTTTTAGCTTGATTTGGTGTTTTGTCTATTACTGTTTCTCCTTCTTTTACAGGTTGTTGATTTGAAGTTTTTCTATGCTGTTGTTCATTAAATTTTTTTTCTACCTTGCCCATCATTTTTTTTAAAATTAATGGAAATACATATCTTCCAATAATTTTAAAAGCATAATAAATCAATGCAAGAATGAGTATGGTTCTTATAAAGTTCATTAATCCTGCTTGTTGCATAAATTATAATCGTCTAAAATAAATTTGTATGTTGTTTTCAAAAATAACAATTTGAACGCAACTAAAGCGTTTAGTTATAGATAAAATGTTTAATTTGTAAAATTAATAGAAGTTATGCGAAAAATTGGGTTCTTTTTACTTTTTATTGGTTGTTTCTATACCGGTACAGCTCAATATACTGAATTGATCAATTCTAGAAGACCTGGTTTTTCTGACAGTCCGTTTAGTGTTGGAACAGATGTCTTACAGTTTGAGGGTGGCTTATTTTACGAAAAGATTAAAAATCAAGACTATAATATTAATTCTTTCGGAACAGATGTCATGGTTCGTTATGGTAAATTTTTCGAAAAACTGGAAGTAAATCTAAACCTTGCTTTTCAATATGACAAAGTAAATTATGTAAACACTACTGTATCAGACATTTCTAAAACAAATCTTAATCAGTTGACCATTGGAGCAAAATATTTGGTGTATATGCCCAAATACATGGACAAATCTAAAGAGATACGAAGCTGGAAAAGAAAAACCAGTTTTGACTGGAAACGTTTAATCCCTGCTGTTGCTGTATATGCAGGTGCAAATATACCCATAACCGAAAGTTTTATTGGAGGCAATTTTCCTGGATACATAAAGGGCTCTTTTAGTCCGAGACTAGCTATTTATACCCAGAATGATATTACGGATAGATTTATCTTTTTGATGAATTTAATTATGGATAAAATTGGTTCTGGACAAAGAGAAAATTCATATATACTCACAGGAACTTATACACTAAACGATAAATTATCTGTTTTTGCCGAACATCAAGGTATTTTTAAGGATAATGACATCCCTAATGATTATCAATTTGGAGGTGGTGTTGCTTATCTTTTTTCTAAAAACATGCAGGTTGATGTTTCAGCAAGATCAATCAGTGATAGAGATGGCTCCACCTTTCTAATTGGTGCTGGTTTGGCATGGCGATTAGATAGACATAGAGATAAATTCAAAACAGTTGACTCAGAAGGCAATGCAACAAAAGAGAAAAAAGAAGGTAATTTGTTTTCAAGGTTATTTGGCAGTAAGAAAGATAAAAAACAACGAAAAGTCAAAAAAATAAAAGCCAAAAAACGTAAAATAAAAGAGCTGAAACCTAAGAAGAGTAAGAAACAAAAAAGAGCTGAAAAGGAGGCAAAAAAGAAAGCGAAAAAGGATAGAAAAACCGAGAAAAAGAAGGAAAAAGATTATGACAAGAATTATGAACCGCCAAAAGACAATACTGTAAATGATAACAATTAAAGAGGTTTCTTCTAAAAGTGAACTAAGACAATTTGTTACTTTTCCTTTTGGTTTATACAAAGACAATCCGAATTGGATACCTCCTATAATTAAAGATGAATTAGCCGGATTTGATAAAAACAAAAATCCTGCTTTTGAAAATGCCGAAGCACAGTTCTTTTTAGCCTATAAAAATAATACTATTGTTGGTAGGGTATCTGCCATTATAAATTGGACAGAAGTTAAACAACAAGGTTTAAAAAAAATGCGGTTTGGCTGGTTTGATACAATTGATGATATTAATGTTACTAAAACACTTCTTGATAAGGTTTATGAAATAGGTAAACAAAATAAGCTAACATATATTGAAGGCCCTGTTGGTTTTTCAAATTTAGATAAAGTTGGAGTATTGACCGAAGGTTTTGACCAGTTAGGAACTATGATTACCTGGTATAATCATCCGTATTATAAAGATCATTTTGAACAATTGGGTTTTGTAAAAGAAAAAGGATATTTAGAGTGGAGATTTCCTTTTAAAAATGTTAAGCCAGAATTCTTCATGAAAGCACAGGCAATCGTCAAAAAAAGATATCAGTTAAAATCTATCAATTTTACATCTACCAAAGAAATTATGCCTTATGTAGATAAAATGTTCGATTTATTTAATGAGAGTTATGCTAAACTTTCTTCTTTTGTTCCAATCTCTGAGGTACAAAAAGAATATTTCAAAAAAAAATATATCAGTTTTATCAATCCCGAATTCATAACGTATGTTGCTGACAAAGACGATAATCTTGTTGGTTTTGCCATTGTAATGCCTTCCTTTTCAAAAGCACTTCAAAAAGCAAAAGGAAAACTTTTTCCGTTTGGAATATTTCATCTGCTAAAGGCTAAGAAAAAAAGTAAAGATGTAATTTTTTACCTTATCGGAATACATCCTGACTATCAAAACAAAGGTGTACATGCCATCATTTTCAATGATTATTATAACGCTTTTACAAAGCTAGGAGTAGAAAATTGTATACGAACTCCTGAATTGGAAGATAATATTGCCATTCAACAAATATGGAAACATTTTGATCCAAAAATTTATAAAAAAAGAAGTACGTATCGCAAAGATATTTAGCGCACAAAGCTAGATCGAAAAGCAGCAATAATAACATAAAAATTCAAGCAAAAAACAACTAAGAAACAAAACCGTATGCAACTTTTTTACAATGCTGATATAAGCAAAAAAACTGAGCAGTTTACATTTGACAAAACAGAAAGTAGGCATATTGTTCGTTCACTTCGTAAAAAAGAAGGAGATCAATTATTTATAACAAATGGTCTAGGCGTATTATTTATAGCTACAATTGCCATTGCCAATGATAAAAAATGTTTAGTGACTATTAAATCTGCAAATGAAAAGTCAAAACCATGGAACTATCATTTACATGTAGCCATTGCTCCCACGAAAAATATAGATCGGTTTGAATGGTTTTTAGAAAAAGCTACAGAAATAGGTATTGATGAAATTACACCTTTATTATGTGAACGTTCAGAAAGAAAAATATTGAAGGCCGAACGGTTGGAAAAAATTATTGAATCTGCTATGAAACAGTCATTAAAGTTTCATTTACCTAAATTGAATCCTTTAATCAAATTTTCTGATTTTATCAATCAAGATTTTGATAGTGATTTGTACATTGCACATTGTGAAGAAACTGATAAAAAGACCTTAAAATCAATGTTGGTTCCTAATAAAAATACAACTATATTGATTGGTCCTGAAGGTGATTTTTCAACCGTAGAAATAGAAAAAGCAATGCAACAAAATTTCGTATCAATAACATTAGGAGAAACGAGATTGAGAACGGAAACTGCTGGTCTGGTTGCTACACAATTAGTTTCATTCATCAATCAATAAAAAAAAGCTGTCTAAAAAACACCTTTTAAACAGCCCTTTCGATACTTTTATACTAATTTTTTAACTCTTAGTTGCCTTCATTTTAACTACAAATTCAATTTCGTCTTTTATTAATTTATCTTTTAAATCTTCAAAGAATTTTCCTGAATTAAATTTTATATCCCATTCAGTTCTATCAATAGTAAAAGGTTCACTTTTAAAAGTAACAACACCATCATTTTCAGAAACAGTGGCAGGAAACTCAATATTCTTCTTAATACCTTTAATTGTTAGATTACCTTTAACCATATACATACCAACTTCTTCATTAACATTGGTAATATCAAAAACTGCATGAGGGTGATTCTCTACATCAAAAAAATCAGCACTTGATAAATGACCTACTAATTTCGCGTTGTATTCTTCATCTTCAATATCTAAATCTTTAATGGTTTTCATGTCAATAATAAAATTACCTGCACTTAACTTACCATTATCAAAAGCCACATACCCTTCAGAAATACTAATTGTTCCGTTATGAGATTTTGTAGGCTTGAACCCTTTCCATGCTAGTGTCGATCTATCTACAGCAACCGCATAGCGTACAGCTTCAGCTTTTGCTTGAGATACCTCTTCTGCATCTTTAGCTTCAGTTTCATTTTTAGTGTTCTTACACGAAACCACTGCCAACCCTATAAAAAATATAGTGGTTATTTTTAATAATTGATTTTTCATTTTATTTTAGTTTTATTTAATAATCCTTCAAATTTAGAACTTTTCATTTTGTTCTGTAAACTAAAAATGAAAAAATTTATGTACGTTTGTTATGAACCCGATTAAAGATTATGCATAAATTTTTCATCCTAATTCTGTTTTCAACGATTTCTATTGCAGCTCAACAGGTAGCAATTTTGAAATATAACGGAGGTGGTGATTGGTATGCTAACCCAACAGCGGTTCCTAATTTGATAAAATTCAGCAATAGTAATAACAAAACTGTAATTAATGTAAAACCCGAAACCGTTGAAGTAAGTAGTTCAGAAATATTTAATTATCCTATCTTATTTATGACAGGACATGGTAATGTACTATTCACAGATAACGATGCCGAAAATTTAAGACAGTATTTAACTTCTGGTGGTTTTTTACACATTTCTGATAATTATGGTTTGGACAAATACATTAGAAAAGAACTCAAAAAGGTATTTCCGTCTTTAGAATTACAAGAAATTCCATACAATCATCCAATTTATCATCAGGCATATTCTTTTGAGAGTCTACCGAAAATTCATGAACACGACGGTAAACCTCCTCAAGGTTTTGGTATTTTTTACAAAAGTAGATTAGTTTGTTTTTATGATTATGAAAGCGATTTAAGTGATGGTTGGGAAGATGAAGCTGTACATAATAACTCTGCTCCTATAAGAGAAAAAGCGTTAAAAATGGGAGCAAATATTATTGAATATGTTTTTAATAATTAGTACGAACAAGGTTTTAGATAACTTAAAATTAAATTTTGATGATAGCGGACTTTGGGCAATGTATGTTGCCTTGGCAATTATCATGTTTGGTATTTCTTTAGAAATTACTATAGATGATTTTAAACGTCTTTCTAAGAAACCCAAATTGGTACTTATAGGTGTTTTCTCTCAATTTGTATTATTTCCGCTAATTACGTTCACTTTGGTAAATATTATCAATCCGTTACCGAGTATTGCTTTAGGTATGATTCTGGTTGCTGCCTGCCCTGGTGGAAATATTTCTAATTTCTTGACACATCTTTCTGGTGGAAATACTGCTTTGTCAGTTAGTTTAACAGCATTTGCTACTTTAGTGGCAATTGTAATGACACCTATAAATTTACAGTTCTGGGGTAATTTATATGAGCCTACATCTCAAATTTTACAAACCGTTGAACTGAATCCTTTTGAACTCACAAAACTTGTTACTCTAATTTTAGGAGTTCCATTACTTTTAGGGATGTTGTTTAGAAAACGCAAACCAACTATGGCTTTAAAAATCGCTAAAGTCTTAAAACCTGTTTCAGTGTTTATCCTTATGTTATTTATAGTAGTTGCCTTTTATGGTAACCTCGACATCTTTATGGAATACATACACTATGTTATTTTCATTGTTATTTTACATAACTTTTCAGGCTTATTAGGCGGGTTCTATTTTGCAAAAGCTCTGAAGCTTCCTTACTTCAATCAAAAGACATTAGCCTTAGAAACCGGAATTCAAAATTCTGGCTTAGGCTTATTATTGGTATTTGCTTTTTTTGATGGTTTAGGTGGCATGGCACTCTGCGTTGCTTTTTGGGGAATTTGGGATATCCTATCAGGTTTAGTTATTGCCTATTATTGGTCTAAAGCCTCGCCCAGAGCTATAAACAAACAGTTCTGACCTCGACAGAAGAGAGGTGAATTTATTTTAATTAAAAATACTGCTTAATGTTAAAACAGATTTGGTATTATCTTTTCAAAATATACATAAGTACAGGACTATTTTTCTTTTTTAAAAAAATAAGTGCTCATAATGAAGAAAATATTCCAAAAAAGGGAGCCGTTCTTTTGGTCTCTAATCATAAAAATGCGTTGTTAGATCCGTTATTAATTGCAACAACAATGAAAAGAAGCACTCACTTTTTAACCAGAGCCAGTGCTTTTAAGCTGAAACCTGTTTATTGGTTTCTTTCTACACTGAATATGATTCCTATTTATAGAATGAGAGATGGTAAAAAGACACTCGCTAAAAACGAAGCTATATTTAATAAATGTTATGATATTTTAATTAAAAAAAAGTGTTTGTTGATCTTTCCGGAAGGCACTCATAACATAAAACGATGGGTAAACCCTCTTAGTAAAGGTTTTACCAGAATTACCTTTGGAGCTTTAGAACATTATCCCGATTTAGAATTACATGTAGTTCCAATAGGATTAAATTATACAAATGCAACCGATTTTGCTGAAAGTGTTTCCATTTATTATGGTAAGCCGATTTTAGCAAATGACTTTTATAATAAAGAAGATATAAATGCTTCAACTATTGAACTTAAAAATGAAGTTCATAAAAAATTATCAGAGTTAACTACCCATATTGATATAGAAGACTATGATGCCACTATTGAGAAATTAGGAAATATTGACTATTTAAATCCGCTTGATGTCAATAAAAAACTAACTGATTTACCTAACACATCTATAACGGAAAAAGGAGCTGAAAGCCCTTCATTATTTTGGAAAACGCTAAAAAAAATAGTCGCTATAAATAGTTTTATTCCGCTATTAATTTTCAAAGCTTTTCTATCTAAAATCAAAGAAATTGAATTTGTCAGTACAACAAAATATGCTATTGGAATAACTGCGTTTCCTATATTTTACACCTTACAAAGTATGATAGTTAATCATTTTTTCGGATCAACATATGCTCTTATCTATTTGATAATGAGCGCACTTATGGTTCTATTCTTAGCTAAGACCAAATAAGTATTGAAGTACTTTTAACAACAAGCACCAACTTGTAGTAAACAGTAACCCAAGTTTCTACTATTCTATAATAGCATCTTGAATTATCTGTTGTACAATGGTTCTAATATTTTCTTTACCCAGTTTATTATTTGTCATTTTGGGATATACTCTATTAGACAAAAATACATATACCAATTCTGTTTCTGGGTCCGCCCACGTATATGTTCCGGTAAAGCCGCTATGCCCAAAACTTTTAGAAGAAACACAACCACATGATGCTTTAATATCAGGATTTAATTGAGGTTTATCAAATCCGAGACCTCTACGAACACTATCCTTTTCGTAATATCTATGATTGAATTTCTGAATTGTTTCTTCTTTAAAAAATCGTTTCCCTCCATAAAATCCTTCTTGTAAATACATCTGCATCATTTTAGCGATGTCATTTGAGTTTGAAAACAAACCTGCATTACCACTCACGCCATCTAACATTGCCGCACCCATATCATGCACATAACCTCTTAACAATTGATGTCTATAATAGTCGTCATCTTCTGTAGGAACAATATTCTTTGTAGCGAACTTCTCCGAAGGCTTATAGGTTAATGATTTCGCACCTAATGGTTTATAAAAAAACTCGTCATTCAAAACATTCATAGGTTGCTTATACTGCTTCTCTAAATAATCTTTAAATAAATAAAAAGCCAAACCACTGTATCTATAATTTAAGTTTTTATACTGTTCAACCTCACCTATTAATTTATAAATAGTATCCATATAGTCAGTTCTTAAATACAGCTTCTCGGCAATTTTAATAGAAAATTTCTTTGTACGATTTTTTCTATAATATTTAGTCGACGGTTTATTTGTAACACTATCTATTGTTTTAACATAATACGGTATCCAAGCTCGCAATTTTCCATAATGCGATAGTGCTTCTTTAACAGTAACAGTATCTTTATTACTTCCTTTAAGTACAGGCATTAATTCGCCCAAGGTATTTTCCAATGTAAATTTACCTTCCTCTTCGGCTTTCATAATTAATGGTAATCCGCCCAAAATTTTTGTCAATGAAGCCAAATCATACAAATCTGTACTTCTTACTTTTTGAATCTTATTATAGGTGTGATATCCATAATTTTTTTTGAAAATTACTTTCCCGTGTCGTGCAACTAAAACTTGCATTCCCGGAGCCATTTTAGAGTTCATAACTACCTTAGCAATAGAATCTATACGTTTTAGCTTTTCACTACTCATATTAACATCTTCTGGCAGACCATAAGATAACCTTTTTAGGTCAGTAGATTTTATGCCATACCCTTCAGCAAATTCATTATGGATAGATACAGGCAATTTTCCTTTCGTAGATAAAGCACCAAATATCATTTGTGCAGATATATCTTGAGCTATTTTACTATTTTGATACGATACTAAAACACTTTCTATATTCGTAAATGTTACCATATCTAACAAGCTATATGGGCTCGCAAAAATATCTAACGTGACACATTTATTCCTGGCTATTTCTTGTAGCCATACCAGTTCTTTATTCGCAAATTTAAAATCTTTCCAAGGATTTGCATTTGATTTATGATATCCAACAATCACCTGACTATACGGTTTTAATCTAGTAATAAGCTGGTCCAAGTTTTTAGCTGAAATCACATCTACTTGCGTATAATCATTCAACCTTTTCACAAAAGTTGCATTATCACCATCCCCTAATTTCACATAGGCAATTTTAGTGTCTGCTATATTTTTTATAGGAAGATCTTCTCCATCATTCTTTATGAGTGTTATGGAGTTTTCAACCAGTTTATAATGCAATAATTCATTATCTACAGTAGCTAGTTCCTGTTGTAAATTTTCTTTTTTAATTGGCACATAATTTCGCAGACCAGCCCAATATTTTGCTTTTAAAATCTTTTTGACCGAATGGTTTAAACGCTCTTCAGTTAAGGTTCCATCAGTTATTGCCTTTTTCATTTTAACAACTGTTGCCGGAATTTCATGAGGAATTAATAACATATCATTCCCTGCCAAAACAGCTGCCAAATTAATGTCTGCCGAAGATGAAAAATCAGCCGCTCCTTTCATATTCAATCCATCTGTAATGATCAATCCTTCAAAGCCCATTTTGTCTTTTAACAAATCAGTAACAACATTACTAGAAAGTGAAGATGGTAAACTTGCATCCGGTTCTAAGCTCGGAATACTCAAATGAGCTGTCATAACGCTTGCTAAACCGATATCAAAAAGTTTTTTATATGGATATAACTCTATGGAATCTAAACGTTCTTTAGTAAACGGAATTGTAGGTAAGGTAAGATGTGAATCTGCATCGGTATCACCGTGACCAGGAAAATGCTTTGCACAAGCCAATACATTTTGTTCTTGCAATCCTTTCGTAAATGCTATTGATTTATTAGTGACATTCTCTCTGTTTTCGCCAAAAGAACGATTTCCGATAATCGGGTTTTTCGGATTGATATTTACATCAACTACCGGAGCAAAATTAATATGAATACCTAAGCGTTTGCAATGTTCGCCTAACTGTTTTCCAAACTGCTCAATGAGCTCATTGTCTTGAATGGCACCTAAGGTCATATTCCATGGAAAACGATATGTATTTTTCAATCGCATATCTAATCCCCATTCGCCATCAAAACCAATTAACAATGGCACCTTAGAAATACTTTGATATTTGTTATTTAGTGCGGCTTGTTTTTGAGGAGTTCCCTGCATAAATATGAGTCCGCCAATCTCGTATTTATTAATCAGACTTTCAATAAATGCTTTGTGTTTGGCATCTCGGTTTGAATAAGCCTGTATCATAAATAACTGGCCTATTTTCTGGTCAATAGTCATTGATTTAAGAATGCTATCTACCCATGTTTCTTGTCCGTAAGTATCTTTTTTAAGTAATGGATCAACGTGTTGGGCGTGAAGGAAGGCCACAAAAAATAGTAGGCATAATATTGATATTTTCTTTTTCATTTAAGAGAGGTTATTAATTTCTTTTTAAAATTCCTGATACTAAATCAGCATATTTTATGAAAGAACAAACTGATTCCTGCTCCCGATGCCTCAGGGCAGGAATCTCGTAATATTTAATTATAAGACTCTGAAACTCCCATATTTTGGGGACAGAGAGATGTGAAATCACATCAAAAACTTAGCGTGCCAACTTTTACTAGCTTCAACTTCCCAAGCAGATTCAAAATCAGCTTTAGATTGTATCATATTATTAAAAACAACAGTCTCAGCATTTATTTTCTCTAGCTTCACATATTCTTTAAAGTCTTTTAACGAAACTGTATTGATATTAGTGCCATCTTTAAAAGATACTATCATTTTATTCAACAGATCAATGTTAAATTCTTTTTCGAGTTCTCTAATGATATAAACAGACGCATCAATTGAACAACCAGAAACATCGTTATAATTTTCATCTACAGCCAATATAATAAATTGATCGTATTCTATTTTAAAGGAAGCTTTTAAATCATCTCCATGACGTTTCCAATTCGTCACAAACGTATATAGTTTATCTGAAATATGTTCTATTTCATTTTCAGTAAATTCTCGTTCAGCTTGGTAAATCCAAACTCTTGAAGTATCTGGTAATAATTTAAAATCTACAAACATATTTATAATTCTATATTATTTATTTTTTTAAACCCTTAACAATCCAAAAATTCTATTGTTATAATAACACCGTTTCAACAGAATCCATAGCATCAATAAGCATCTTACTAAATAACTATTGAGTAGCAACTTAATTCTTAATTGCCAAATCAACACAGTGTTAACATTACATTAACCCAATTTATTATTAAAACTACGCAATTTAATTGCCGTTAGTACTTTTTTGGTATATAATGGAAAATCAGCTTTCTGAATCCAGGAATAATAGCCTTTATCTTTTTCTAAAACTTCCGTTACTTTTTTGCCTTTATACTTGCCAAAGGTAAAAATTTCTTGCTCATCATCATCATACATAATAAAACCAGCAAAATCAGCTCGTTTTTTATGCGATGAAAACTCATTTAAAAACTTGATGTCATTTTCAAGATCGTCATACTTATCTAATTGTGATTTTAAAATCTCATAGGTAGCATTTGTATCTGCTTCAGCAGAATGTGCATCTTCCAAATTCTGATCACAATAGAATTTATAGGCGGCACTTAAAGTACGTTGTTCTTTTTTATGAAAGATTACTTGCACATCTACCGCCACTCTATTTTTCATGTCAAAATCAACATCTGCACGTAACATTTCTTCTGCTAATAACGGAATATCAAATCGGTTAGAATTAAAGCCCGCCAGATCACATCCTTCAATCAATTGACTTACTTCTTTCGCCAATTCATTAAATGTAGGTTCTGTCACCACTTTTTCATTGGTAATACCGTGTATAGCAACCACTTCTTCAGGGATTTCCATTTCAGGATTTACCAACCAGGTCTTACTTTCTTTAGTTCCATTTGGATAGATTTTCAATAGCGAAATTTCTACAATTCTATCTTTTGCAATATTGACACCCGTCGTTTCAAGGTCAAAAAATACGATGGGCTTTGTGAGTTTTAATTCCATTGATTACATTTAAAAACCAAATGTACAAAAGATGAAAGGAATAGAATCTCAAATTCCAAAAAACAATCCCGATAACTATTAGGATCAAATTCCACATATCGCCTGTCAGATCGAGCGGAGTCGAGACCTTATAATTTGTTGTCATTATTATTAGAATGTGAATTGTTTCTACATTGAGCTAAAATCTGTAGTAAATCATAATCACCATTAGCTAAAGCCAATTTCTTTTGACTGCTCCATTTTTTAATTTTCTTTTCGAAATAGATTGCTTGATTAACATCATTAAATTCCTGATAGAATATCATTTCGACAGGTCTTCTTTTAAATGTAAAACATGATTTATTTAAACCAAAATTATGTTCATTAATCCTTCTTGATAGATCATTGGTAAATCCTGTATATAACAAACCATCACTGCATTTTAGTATATAAATATAATAAGTTTTCATAATTTACCTCTCGACTCCGCTCGAGGTGACATTTAGCTAAGTTCAAAACCAAAAATACAATTTGTCACTGTTTATTCTTAAACTCATCTTGACTTTTTATTTATTGAACCATTGCAATAGTTTTCTTAGCTAACTGTACTCAATTTAGTTTGTTTCTTAATTTAATTTCGGCTAGCTTCGCTTATTGGTGCTGAACTAGTTTCAGTATCATTGAATATAGTTCATTTCAACGCAACCATATCTTTACAATAAACGTAATCAAAACTCTACCCAAAAAAAATGCTCAGAACATCTGAGCATTTATATTTTATGTAAATCATCTTAAAACTCTCTGTTCACATCAAAAGCCTCTAGATATTCTGATACACGTTTTATAAACATGCCACCAAGAGCACCATTCACTACTCTATGGTCATATGAATGTGATAAGAACATTTTATGGCGAATACCTATAAAATCGCCTTCTGAAGTTTCGATAACCGCTGGTACTTTTCTAATAGCGCCCAGTGCTAAAATAGCTACTTGTGGCTGATTGATAATAGGTGTACCCATAATACTACCAAAACTACCAACATTGGTAACGGTGTAAGTACCACCTTGAATATCATCAGGTTTTAGTTGGTTAGTTCTAGCACGATTTGCCAGATCATTAACCACTTTAGTCATACCCACTAAATTCAGTTGATCTGCATTTTTAATTACCGGAACAATTAAATTACCATCTGGTAAGGCAGCTGCCATACCTAAATTGATGTTTTTTCTTTTTATCACAGTATCGCCATCAACCGAAATATTTACCATCGGAAAATCTTTTATTGTCTTGGCAACAGCTTCTAAAAAAATAGGTGTAAATGTTATTTTTTCACCTTCTCTCGCAAAGAATTTATCCTTTACTCTATTACGCCAGTTGACAATTTTTGTAACATCAACTTCAATAAACGATTGTACATGAGCAGAAGTTTGTACAGAAGCAACCATATGTTGAGCCACCAATTTACCCATTCTGGTCATTTCAATGATCTCATCTTCACCATTCACAGATATTGGAGTTGCTACTTTAGATTTCTCAATCGGTTGGTTTGGTTTTGCTATTTCTGTTGGAGACACATCAACAACTTTAGCTGTAGGTGTAGCTCCTCTATTTTCAATATATCCTAAAATATCATTTTTCGTAACTCTACTATCTTTACCGGTACCTATAATAGCTTCCAGTTCGTCCATAGAGATATTTTCCTTTTTGGCAATGGTTTTTACCAAAGGTGAATAAAATCTACCTGAAGGTGAGTTCTCAATAGGTGCATTAGCTTCTTTTACTTCCTGAACAGACGCTTCAACCTTAACAGCCTCAACTGGTATTTTATCTTCTACAATAACAGATTCTTCAATAGCTGGTTCTTCAGAAACACCATTTGCACCAATTTCTATAATCGCTAATGTTTGTCCCACCTCAACAACATCATCAACATTGAATAATTTTTCTAGTAAAACACCTTCAACTTCGCTTGGTACTTCAGAGTCTACCTTATCTGTTGCAATTTCAACAATGGCTTCATCTAACTCAATAGTATCGCCCACTTCTTTTAACCATGCAGTGATAGTTGCTTCAGCAACACTTTCGCCCATTTTAGGTAATTTCAATTCAAACTTAGCCATTGACGTTTTTAATTTTGAGATTGCAAAGTTAAAAAAAATAGGGTCTATAGTTTTAAAATAGCTTATTATTTTTACATAATAAATTATTCAATATTATTAATTTCATAAATATGGTCTAAAAATACCTACTCTAATTACAACAAATTCAACCATATTTCCTTTTAAATAACTATAATTCAAATTTTAATGAATTTTTAATCAAGAAAATCACATTTTGTAACAAAAGTTACGTTCTTATGTAACAAATATTCCATAAGAAGTGGTATATTTTTTGTATAAAAATCATGAAAATATATTAATTGTCTGATTATCTGCTTTTTACCTTTTTTAAAAAGATGACTTAAGTCATAATTTTAGTATTTATCTATCTCTAATTTTAAAGTATAGAAATTATAAACAAATAAATATCAATATTATGAGAACACTAAAAATATGTTTAATAGCAGCAATAGTATCCGTGATATTCTTCACAAGCTGTACGCATGATGATGCTCCAGAATTGACGCCAATTACGGTAGATCCCGGTATTGGACAAAGTTCAGATACTTTATTAGTAAAAAGATTTGCAACAGCTCCTATTTTTGATGGAGATATTGATGCTATGTGGGCAGAAGCCAGACCACTTATAAATAGAGCTACTGTTACTGGTGCTGGAGATAGAGAAATAACATTAAATGGTTCAAGTAATTTTGATGTATCATTAGAACCTACAGATTTAATGGATCCTTATACCGGTGAAAGCTATAAATACTCATTAAGAGGTGGTCATGATGGTGAATTCCTATATCTTCTATTCGAATGGGAAGATGATACGGATAGTAGAGACAGACAATCTTGGTATTTTAATCCGGTAACCAGTAAATGGCAACAAGAAAACAAATATGCCAATCATAAAAATGATAAATTTTATGAAGATAAATTTGGTTTTATGTTCCCTATTGGCAACCCTGAAGGTTTCGCGGGCGGTACTTGTACAGTTACTTGCCATGGCTCATTAACATTAACGGGTGTTGATGAAGATGATGCCGGACATAAAGTTACAAGACATTATATGAAAAATCAAGGTGAATTAGCCGATTTTTGGCATTGGAAACGTGACAGACATGCATTGGCTGAGGCTTGTGATGATGGTTATGTTCAATGGGAAGATGATTTTGGAAGAGCTTCTGCTAACGGAAGAAAAAATGATGGGGATACAGATATCAATTCTCCATATAGTACTTCAATGAAATTTACAGATGGCACTACGAATATGAGCGGTCCTAGATATGTAATTCCAGGTAGAGAAAATTATTATTGGATTACACAAGCAGAAATTGATGGTGGAACTGCAAAAGCCGTTACTGCAGTGGCTGTTGACGGTACATTAACTTATGACGGAGGCACTATTGATCCGAATGGAGATCCTGCATATTCTCAAGGATTTGGTAACAAAAGAATGCCAAGTATAATTATCAATCCAGGTCTTGGCGAAAGTGATGGTAGAGGTGAAGTACAAGTTAGATCTCAACATGTTGGTACAGGCTGGCTATTAGAGATTAGGAGAAAATTGAATACAAATGATCCTACAGATGCGGTATTTACTCCTGGTGAATCAATACCGTTTGGCTTAGCTATTTTTAACAATGCTGCAATTGCACATGGTCAAACAAATTTTTTAACCATGACATTAGAAAACTAATCTTTTATTTAGAAGTGCAGATATGATATCTGCACTTCTACCTTATCCTTAAGATTTTTAATTTAAAAAGTTAAACATGAAAAAACTATTTCAAATCATAATAATGATTAGTGTGAGTCTGTTTATGACCTCCTGTTACTATGATGCCTTTCCTGAAGAAGTTGACATCATTGATCCTGGCACAGATGTTTCCTATCAAACTGATATTGTTCCGTTGTGGGTTCAGTGTACCGGATGCCATAACGCGGGCGGCGATCTTCCAAACATGCAAGACAATTCATACAACAACCTTTTAAATGGGTATGTTGTACCGGGTAATGCAGATGCAAGTATATTATATAAATCTCTTCTCGGGATTGATGGTGTATCATTAATGCCACCTGGCTCACCATGGTCAGCTTCTAAAATTAGTTTAGTCGAAGAATGGATCAATCAAGGAGCTTTAAATAATTAACCTTTAAGAACACAGATATGAAAAAATACAATATACTAGTTCTCGCTTTTTTAATGCTACCCTTCGTGATCTTTTCGCAACAAAAAGAAAAAGATTCAATTGTAGACAAACCAGAGCGCCCTGCTTTTGAAAGCTCTTATATCATCGAAAATCCAACCAATGTTTTGTTAAACAAAAATGCGTTGGAAGTACAGATGGCGCATAGATTCGGATTAATTAATGGTGGCACAAATGACTTAGCAGGATTCTGGGCACCTTCAAATATAAGAATCGGATTGGCATATGGAATCCATGAAAGGTTAACCATAGGGTATGGTACCACCAAATTTGATCGACTGCAAGATTTTAACTGGAAAGTTGGCATATTAAAACAAACACGTTCTGGAAAAATTCCTGTTAGTGTTTCATATTATGGAAACTTTGTTGTTGATGCACGTAATAAAAATCAAGGTCTTTTTGAAAATCTTGAAGACCGGTATTCATACTTTAACCAATTAATCATTGCACGTAGATTCAATTCTAAACTGTCTTTACAAGTTGCGCCGAGTATATCACATTATAATATTGTAAAAAATACGATGAGGAATGATTTGGTGGCTATTGCCTTTGGTGGACGCTATAAAATTAGCTCTCAAACATCAGTTACTGTTGATTATAGTCAACCAATTACAGAGTTTCTTAAAGACAATCCATCACCCGGAATTAGTTTAGGCCTTGAGTTTGCAACTTCTGGTCATGCCTTCCAATTATTTATGACAAATTATCAAGGAATTGTACCGCAAAAGAATTATATGTTCAACCAAAATGACGGATTTGGCGAAGGTGAATTCAATCCTTTTGGAAAAGGTGGTGGTCAGTTCTTAATCGGATTTAATATTACAAGAATTTATAATTTTTAACTTAAACAGATCAACCTAAACAGTAAAACAAAATGTGGATTATTATTATTTTGTTTTACTGTTTAAATAATATTTAAAATTATGGCAAATAATTCCAGAAAAGGAAAACAAATTTCAAGAAGAGGCATACTCCCCATTTTAGGAAGCACTTTACTTATTCCTTTTCTAGGATTTGGTTCATCAAATAATAATGAAACAATCAATACTGATAAAGAAGAATATCAAACTTTATTGAAATCAGACGGCACCACTGTTAAAGTTAAAGTGAGTACTCTTCAAAAGTCTAAAGTTATTAAGAAGAACATTTCCAATAATTCTTTTCTTAAATGGTTAAACAAAAAATTATAGTCGCATTTAATTAAAACTCATTATGGAAGATAAAAATAATTCAAGGCGTAAATTTCTTGGTAAAGGATTAAAACTAGGTCTGGTTACAGCTATTGGAGGAATTGGACTTACCAAATTAGCCACAAATTTAAATGCAAAAAACAATAACCATTCTGAAGACAAAATGGAGCTAATGACTACTGATGGAACACTAATTCAAGTAGATTCTTCAGAAGTTATAGAAATGAACCATTCACAAGATCACGATAAAAAACATAATGTTAGGGAAGGTTTTCCAAATAGAAAATTTGTAATGGTTGTTGATTTGGCAAAATGTAAAAATGCCTTAAAGTGTCAAAGTGCCTGTAACAAACATCATTATGTTACCGGTGATAATGCTTGGGTAAAAGTTTACAAAATGCAGGAGTCTAAAGATACTGCTCCCTATTGGATGCCAACTACCTGTCAACATTGTGATAAGCCTGCATGCGTTACGGTTTGTCCGGTAGACGCAACCTTTAAAAGAAAAGATGGCTTAGTACTAATTGATAACGAACGATGTATTGGTTGTCGTTTTTGTATGGCAGCTTGCCCTTATTCAACCAGAGTATTTAATTGGAGTGAACCCAAACAAGGCGAAACAAGTGAAATTACCATGGAAATGGATATGGAACATCATGATCATGGAGCGTCGGATCCTGAACATGCGGGAGTACCAAGCATAAAAGGAACAGTAGATAAATGCGATTTTTGTCCGCATTCAATACAAAACAATGAACTTCCGCATTGTGTAACTGCCTGCCCTAACGGTGTATTTTATTTTGGAGACAAATATGAAGATACAGTTACCAATGGAGAAGAAACAGTACGGTTAAGTAAATTGTTAACCGATAAAGCAGGATATAGATTACTTGAAGGACTAGGAACTGAACCAAGTGTTTATTATTTACCGCCTACCGACAGACTAGTCGATTTTGAAGATGGTTTGAAACATTATACCGAATTTCAATCTGTTGAAAAACCTGAATAATTATGACCCGAGCTTTACAATTTTTTTACTCGAAAGAAAATGATCAATAGCGAACAGCATATGTTGCAACTAAAAAATAAAATCATATGAAAAATTATGATACACTAATTAAGGATTTAGCACCTAAAAAATTTGGTAAACGAGGTGTTATATGGATAATCTTCCTGATTGCCATAATTATTGCCGGAATCATTGCTTATATTGATCAAATTATCAAAGGACAAGTAGTAACCAATATGCGCGATTATGCGCTATGGGGAATTTACATCTCAAATTTTGTGTTTTTTGTAGCTACCAGTTTTGTAGGATCTGTTACGGTTGCTATTTTAAGATTAACAAATAATACGTGGCGAACTCCACTAGTTAGAATTGCCGAAATTATTTCTGTAGCTGCCATCATAATGGCCGGTATCACTATTATGATCGATATGGCAAGACCCGATAGAATATTGAACCTATTTATTCATGCACGATTACAATCTCCAATTACTTGGGATGTTATTATCATACCCACCTACATCGTTATTAGTTTATTATTACTGTATTTTCCATTGCTTCCAGATTTTGCCATCCTCAAAAAATATTTTAAAGAAGAAAAACCCAGCTTAAGTAAGCGATATGGTTTTCTATCATTGAACTGGACAGGTAGTAAAGCGCAAAAGATACTTCAGGAAAAATCAGTTAAAATTATAGCTATTATGATAATTCCTGTTGGTATATTATTACAAACCATTGATGCCTGGTTATTTTCAACAACCTATAGAGTTGGATGGGATAGTACAAATTTTGCCCCTTATTTTATTTCCGGAGCGTTTGTTGCCGGTGTTGGTGCGTTGGTTACAGTTATTTATATAGTAAGGAAGATAAAAAAGCTCGAATATTATATCACAGATTCTCATTTTGATAAAATGGGAAAACTGTTGGTATTAGCCTGCCTTATTTATCTTTATTTTAATATAAATGAATATCTAATTCCTGCATTTACAGCCAAAAAAGGCGAAGCCGTCCATTTAGATACTTTATTTACCGGACACTATGCCACACTATTCTGGTTAGTTACTATCGGCGGATTAGTGGTACCAATAGTAGTTCTACTATTTAAAAAAGGAAGAAAACCGCTTCCGATGTTTTTTATAGGATTAATTGTAGTTATTGGTTCTTGGTGGAAACGTTACGTGATTGTTACACCAACATTATTACATCCGTTTTTACCAATTCAAGGCGTACCTGAATCATGGCGTCACTATTTTCCAAGTTTACATGAATGGTTAATTACCATCGCAACCTTAGCAATGGCATTATTGATCATAACTTTATTGGTGCGATATTTACCTGTGATACCCATTCAAAGAACAGCAGACGAGCAAGAATTATTAAAAACTGACAAAAACACTAAATCATGAGAAATCAATTAAAATTTCGATCTATTTTTCTTGTAATACTATGCGTGTTTTTATTGGTAACAGGTTTTCAACAACTATATGCACAGAATGCCAAAAAAAATAAGGTCCGGTTAAAAGCTCAGTATGTCAAAATAATGGATGGTGAAATAGCTATTAATATCAAAGCCACATCTAAAATAAAAAAGAAAAATATCAAAGTTGCGAACCTTGAAATAACTGTTTATAACGAGCTTGAAGATGAAAAAATTAAACTAGGAACTACCACGACCAATATAAAAGGCGAAAGTAAATTCGTTATCAAAAACACTAATGCTATTAAAGCTGATTCGACAAATACTTACACTATAAAAATTTCTTTTAAAGGAAATGATTCTTATAAAAAAGCCTCTAAGAGTATCAGCTTTAAAGATGCAGTAATAAAGGCTAAACTTATAACAAAAGATAGTCTAAATTATATTTCGGCAACGCTAATTGACAAAAGCACAGATAGCGTAATTGTCGATGAAGGATTGGCAGTACAGGTACAACGATTATTCAGCCCTTTAATAATTGGTAAAGCATTTAATACTACAGATAAAAATGGCACTATACTTGTACCAATAGAAAAAGGAATACCTGGTGTTAACGGAAACTTAATAATTGAAGTAGTACTGGATGATAGTGACAATTATGGAACTGTAAAAGCATTGGTAAATGCACCAATAGGAACACCAATAATAGATGAATCAACTTTTAATAAAAGAACCATGTGGTCTCCAAGAAATAAAACACCTTTATTCATACTTATATTTACTAATATTTTAATTATCGGAATATGGGGTATTTTGCTGTATTTAATTACTAATTTATTTAAAATTTCTAAATCTAAAATCTAAAAAAAATGAAAACATTTAAAATTCTGGCCTTAGTAGGCATTGTCTCTTTTGCATTATATTCTTTCACTTCTATAGTACAAGAAGAATGGAAAGTGCCTGCAAAATATGAAACTATGAAAAACCCAACAAATCCAAAAGTTGACTTAAGCATCGGAAAATCATTATTTGCAAAACATTGCAAATCATGTCATGGTAAAGAAGGTTTTGGAGATGGAACAAAAGCAGACGAAGTAGAAGGCGATCTTGGTGATTTTTCTACTGCTGAATTTCAAGCACAAAGTGATGGCGCTTTATTCTATAAAACTTCTTTTGGCAGAGATGATATGCCAGAATACACTAAAAAAATGCCGGACGACGAAGACAGATGGCTCATTGTAAATTATATGAGAAAGCTAAAAGAATAAATAGTATTGATTTTTATTTATATAAGAAAGTCGAACAGTTTGTTCGGCTTTTTTCTTTTTTAAACCCAATCTTTCGGATTTTGTAAAACTTGAATGAGTTTTTCTTCTTCGCTTCCTTTATCGGGGTGGTGATCATACACCCATTGTACATGTGGTGGTAAACTCATGAGTATGCTTTCTATACGTCCATTTGTTTTCAAGCCGAATAATGTACCTTTATCATGAACCAAATTAAATTCTACATAACGACCTCGTCGTATTTCTTGCCAGTTTCTATTTTCCTCAGTATAAGGCAACTCTTTTCTTCTTTCGACAATGGGCACATAAGCATCTAAAAAACTGTTTCCTACTTCGGTAACAAAATCATACCAGTGTTGCATTGTCATCTCATCTGATTTTTTACAATAATCAAAAAATAAGCCACCAACACCTCTACCTTCATTTCGGTGGGAGTTGTAGAAATATTCATCACAACGCTCTTTATATTTTGGGTAAAATTTTGCATGATGTTTATCACAAACTGTTTTACATACTTGGTGAAAATGTTGAGCATCTTCTTCAAAGAGATAATAAGGTGTTAGATCTTGTCCGCCACCAAACCAACTATCAACAATTTCTCCTTCTATATTATACATTTCAAAATAACGCCAATTGGCATGTACTGTTGGCACCATTGGGTTTTTAGGATGCAATACCAAACTTAAGCCACATGCAAAGAAGTCTCCTTGTTCAACACCAAAGTGTTTACGCATAGTTTCTGGTAATTCACCATGAACCGCTGAAATATTAACTCCTCCTTTTTCAAAGACTGCACCATTTTCTATTACACGTGTTCTACCACCGCCACCTTCTGGGCGCTTCCAAATATCTTCTTGAAATTTCGCAACACTATCGACCTCTTGAAGTTTTGAAGTGATTATATCCTGTAATTGCTGTATATACTTATAAAATTTATCTTTCATTTATTCGCTTTTAGCTCTTGGCTATATAATTCATACAACTCCATATCTAATGGAGGTTCATTTGGTGGTGTATACGACTTTAACAAGGTTTTCTGCCAAACAAAAGTACATTTTTCGGCTACTTTAATACTTCCTATATTGCTTTTATGTACTATAATTTGTAAAACATCTAATCCCAACTTATTAAAGGCATAGACAGACAATTCTTTGACAACGCTACTCATTAATCCCTTACCTTCATGCTGAACATCTAAACAATAAGCAAACTCACCTTGTTTCTTTAACCAATCTAATTCTTTGATGTAAACCAATCCAACAACTTGATTTGTTTTGCGCTCCTTTATAGTATATAAAAACTCTTCGTTAGTAATAAATTCTTTAACTTTTATAGCCGCAAACAATTGTGCTAGATCTACTGTTAAATTCTGTTCTAATGTTTTAGGAAAAAAACGTTTAAACCTCTCTGCGTTAGAAACCATCAATCTATGAATACTTTCAGCATCTTTTTTAGAAATTTTATAAACACAATAATGTCCTAAATCAATCATTCCATTTCAACTATATGTACCAAATCGTTTGTATATTTTTCAAGGTCTTCTACTTTTGTAATTCGCTTAGAATCTTTTACTTTATCTTTTAATCTAATAATAACTTGGTCTAAAGCCAGTTCTTCTGAAATAATAAAAAATTTTCTACCAATACCATTATTATGTAAATCCATTTCCTTTTCTAAAGGCTCATTAGGTGAAAACTCTTCATGCCAATTAGTAATTTTTTCAGCAAAACGAATCGCTTTTTTTGTGTTTCTTCTCCATTTAGAACACCTCTTGGCGATCAAAAAATTCCATAATGCATGACGAAAAGCATTCGTTGCATTATTTTTATGATGTAATGTTCCGTAATGTTCATTAGATATTTTTACACATTGATATGTAGCAAGGGTTGTAGGAATTAAATTAAATGGATGTCGGGCAAAAAGAATTAAAAACGACCAAGCATTTCCTTTATTAATCAACTTAAAAAAGCCTATTGTCTTCATTAATTGTAAAATTCTTTTATCACATCAATATTTTGCATATTCTAGCGGAATATTTGCTAAAATACCATAATCTAAATTTACAACATACTTGGTCTTATCAAAATCTTTAGTGTCCTGACTATGCATTGCACGACAAAAGCTAGCATTCGACTTTTTTGAGTGCAATTATATTTTCAGCTTTTAAAATTTCAATTGTTTTTGTTGAAGCTGCTGTTACCGAAAATGGCAACACCAATATAACACCTAAAACCGGAACCAATAGAAACAGCATAAAAACAATACCATTACCAATAGCAAAACCTCTATGTTTTCTAACAAAACCAATACTTTCTTTATAATTAAAATGACGCTCTAACGTATAATCTATATTCCCAAATCCGGCATAATATGCCTGAATTAAAAATAATAATACCGTTGATATAATTCCAATTACAGGAATAAAGCCTATGATTAATATCGGAATGGTATACAATATTTCTTTCACTAAATTTCTAACATTTATTCTAATCCCTCGCCAAAGTTGCTGTTTAAATGAAGTGTTTCTATGAGAATGAGTGTCGTTATTTGTTAAATATTCTTCAATTTTTTCTGAAACCGGACTCATAAACGGGGCTGAAAGTGCCATAACAATATGTTTATATAACATAAAACCAAAAACCACGATTATGGCACCTCCAATAAAATTACTGATCGTAGTAACCACTTCTTTTCCAACTTCCCATTTCCATAGCCTTGTTATAAAAGAGCCTATATTATCTGACAATCCATAAGCAGATACTCCAATTAATATTGCTGTTACAAGGCTAATTAGTATCGGAACGATAAAGTATTTCCAAAGATTTAATTTTGAAATTAACTGAAATGATCCTACATATCCCTTAATTCCTATTAAAATATTTTTTAGCATATTTTTCACGTACCCTTTTCCTCTTGAGGAAAGTTAAGACGGACTTTTATATTCCTTAACAGCATCAATAAATGCCTTTGCATTATCTAATGGAATATTTGGTAAAATACCGTGACCTAAATTTACAATATATTTATCTTTTCCGAAATCATTTATCATTTGGTGTACCATTTTTTTAATTTCAGATGGAGGTGACAATAATCTTGACGGGTCAAAATTACCTTGTAATGTAATATTTCCTCCAGATAAATACCTAGCAATCTGAGGTGTAATAGTCCAATCGACGCCTAATGCACTCGCATTTGATTTCGCCATTTCTTGCAAGGCAAACCAACATCCTTTTCCGAATGCAATTACCGGAGCATTATCTTTTAAAGCTTCAATGATCTGATTGATATATTTCCAAGAGAATTCTTGATAATCAACTGGGGATAACATTCCGCCCCATGAATCAAAAATTTGAACAACATCAACTCCTGCTTTTACTTTTGCTTTTAAATACGCAATGGTGGTGTCTGTGATTTTCTGCAACAATTCATGAGCGGCCAATGGTTGCGTAAAGCAAAACTCTTTCGCTTTGTCAAAATTCTTAGACCCTTGTCCTTGCACAACATAACACAAAATTGTCCATGGTGAACCTGCAAATCCTATTAAAGGAACTTCATCATTCAATTTTTCTTTGGTTGCTTTGATGGCTTGCATAACGTAATCTAGTTCCACATTAACATCTGGCACAATAACATTATCAACTCCTTTTTGATCTCTAACCGGGTTTGGTAAATAGGGACCAAAATCTGGTTTCATTTCCACCTCAATATTCATAGCTTGCGGAATCACCAAAATGTCTGAAAACAAAATTGCGGTATCCATACCAAATCTTCTGATTGGTTGTACTGTAATTTCTGAAGCCAATTCCGGAGTGCGACAACGTGTAAAGAAATCATATTTCTCACGAATTGCCATAAATTCGGGTAAAAATCTACCTGCTTGACGCATCATCCATACAGGAGGGCGTTCAACTATTTCGCCTTTTAAGGCTCTTAAAAATAAGTCGTTTTTCATTGTAGTCATTGTTTTGTCATTCCTGCGAAAGCAGGAATCTGTTTTTTTATAGCTCAAATTTATTTTAATGAGATTCCTGCTTTCGCAGGAATGACAGAACTATTGTTTTACATTTTAGAAACAGCTTCCATCGCCTTATCAATAGCCTTCGCTGTCTTTTCAATATCTTTTTCGCTTAAAGAGGATGACAAAAACCATGCTTCAAACTGTGATGGTGGCAAAAAGATGCCATTACGAATCATTTCCCAAAAGAATATAGCGAACTTTTTTGTATCAGATTTTTGCGCATCATCAAAATTAGTTACTTCGGTATCCGTAAAGAATGGATTGATCATAGATCCAAATCGATTAACCTTTAAATTAACATTATGCTTTTTAGCAGCTTCTAATAATAATACTTCTAAAATACTAGCTGTTTCATTAAACTGCTCATACGGTTGTTGCTTTTTCAGCTCCATTAAGGTAGCAATTCCCGAAGCCATTGCAATCGGATTACCAGATAAAGTACCCGCTTGATACATTCCGCCTAAAGGCGCCACCATTTCCATAATTTCATTGCGTGCTCCATAAGCTCCCACAGGAAAACCACCACCTATCACTTTTCCTAAACATGTAATATCTGCTTCTACACCCAATAATTCTTGGGCACCACCAAACTTAGAACGGAAACCTGTCATTACCTCATCAACAATTAATAATGCTCCTTTTGATGTTAGATATTCCTTCAATTCCGTTAAAAAATTATCATGAGGTAACACGACACCCATATTACCAGCAATGGGTTCAATTATTACTCCGGCAATATCATCATATTTTTCAAAATGTGCTTTTACACTTTCTAGATCATTATAATTTGCAATCAATGTATTTTTCACAGCTCCATCCGGCACACCTTTACTCCCTGGCAAGCTCAATGTTGCCAAACCAGAACCCGCAGCTACCAATAAAGCATCAGAATGTCCGTGATAACAACCAGAAAATTTAATAATTTTATCTTTACCTGTATATGCTCTTGCCAAACGAATCGCACTCAACACCGCTTCGGTACCTGAACTTACAAATCGCACTTTGTCCATTCCCGGAAAAGCATCACATACTATCTTTGCTAATTTAATTTCGTTTTTTGTGGATGCTCCAAATGTATAGCCATTTTTCAATGCCTTTTGAACGGCTTTTTGTACTTTTTTATGTCGATGACCTAAAATCATTGGCCCGTAAGACAAAACATAATCTACATAGGTATTACCATCAACATCTGTGATTTTACTTCCCTTTGCTTTTTCTATAAACAACGGATTACCTCCAACTGAAGCAAAAGCCCTTACTGGTGAATTTACAGCTCCAACAAGATGTTTTAATCCTTTTTTATATAGTTTTTCTGAATTTTTAAATTTCATATTTATTCTTTTTATTGTCATTCCTGCTAAAGCAGTCCCGAGAATTCGGGATCGTTAATCAAACCAGTCATTTGACAAGTCTTTCCATTTTGGATTATCTTCATTTATTAATTCTATCTTCCATTCTCTTTTCCATTTCTTAATATTTTTCTCTCTTTTGATTGCATCATTAATATATTGATACGTTTCAAAATAAATTAGCTTGTCTAAATTGTATCGTTTAGAAAATCCTTTACTCAATCCTTGTTTATGTTCAGACATCCTACCTTCTAAATCATTTGTCACTCCAATATACAAAAACACCCTTTTTTCTATTTGTAATTATATAAACAAAGTATTGATGATTGGTTTTAAACATTTATTTTAAATCAACAGATTCCTGCTTTCGCAGGAATGACAAACAAATCAACGCTTCAACAATAATTTGGCTACTTCCTTCGCAAAATAAGTAATAATAATATCGGCTCCTGCTCTTTTCATAGACAATAAACTTTCTAGCATTACTTTTTCTTCATCTATCCAACCTTTTTCTCCCGCTGCTTTTATCATGGCATATTCACCACTTACATTGTAACATGCAATTGGTCGGTCAAAATTATTCTTTAAATCTCTAATAATGTCCAAATAGGACAATGCCGGTTTTACCATTAATATGTCGGCTCCTTCAGCATCGTCAAAAGTTGCTTTTCGCATTGCTTCGTCTCTATTAGCCGCATCCATTTGATAGGTTCTTCTATCTCCAAAACTCGGTGCTGAATCTGCTGCATCACGAAAGGGTCCGTAAAAAGCAGATGCATATTTTACAGAGTATGCCATAATAGGTGTATCTACAAAACCAGTATTATCTAATGCTTCGCGTACCATAGCTATTGTACCATCCATCATACCCGATGGTGCAATCATATCAGCTCCTGCTTTGACATGAGAAATAGTTTGTTTAGCAATATTTACCAAGGTTGCATCATTATCTACATCATTATCATGGATGATTCCACAGTGACCATGTGACGTATATTCGCAAAAACACACATCAGTAATGACATACAAGCTCGGATAGTTTTTTTTGATAAATCGGACCGCTTGTTGGATGATTCCGTTATCGTTCCATGTTTCTGTTCCTTCATCATCTTTCTTCGAAGGAATACCAAAAAGCAATACTGCTGGAATATTTAAGGCAACAACTTCATCTAATTCTTTTGAAATTTTATCCAATGAAAAACGCTTAATTCCTGACATAGAAACAATTTCGGTTTCAATATTTTCTCCTTCTTCAATAAATAAAGGATAAATTAAATCGTCTACCGATAGTTTAGTTTCTCTTACCAACCTTCTTATGTTTTCTGTTTTTCGTAATCTTCTTGTTCTGTACATTATTTGTATCTCATTACTTCCTAGGAGGTTTTTGAAACCTTGTAGGTATCGGTTTTATTTCTAAATCTCAAACTAGACTCCTGCCAGAGTTTATCTTGAACGATAATCGAAAGGCAAGAATAACAAATTATTGTTTTGCGTAATGCAAATTCACCAATTCAATGACACTTTCTACTGTTGGTAATTTTGCAACCTTAACTTCTTTAAAATGTTTTTTAGCTTCTGTAGCAGTCGTTTCTCCTATACAAAAAGCAGTGTTTTCAGCCTCATTTTCCAACATATAACTTTGTACTGTTGAAGGACTATAAAATAATACTCCAACAGTATTTTCTGCAATTTTAATTGGACTCTTTATTGTTTTATACGCCTGAACTTCATGCAAATCTATGTTGTTGTTCTCCAAAAGTGTAGGTAATTCATCCAAACGGATATCACTACAGAAAAAAGTAACTTCTGACCCTTCTTTTAAGTTCTCAATTAAATATTTAGCTAACTTCTCGGCATTTTTCTCTGAGTGATTTACTTTACCTATACGCTTTTCAATCAGTCGTTTTGTGCGTCTACCAACACAATAGATATTTTTAAACTGTAATTCTGTCACAGAAAAACTTGTCAATAATGACTCTACAGCATTTTTACTAGTAATAATTACATTTTCAATTTCATTTTTCACCTCTTTAGGTGGAATCCTATTAAAACGAATTTTAATAAAATCGCTATCATCAACAGCAATATCTTCATTAAATAATGCAACTTGAGGTTCAGAAAACTTTTTTGTAGAAAAAACGGTATTCTTTTTTGATTCGTCTCCATCATCTAGATCGTTAAGCATAATACGCTTTCCTCCTTTTTCTATGATCGTACCAGCACAATATTTCGCAATAGTATGTGCCTCGCTAAGTTTAGAAACCTTAGAAATTTCTAATTTTTGTTTACCATCTTTACTAAACAACGCCCCTTTAAAATAAACTTGCTCTTCTTTAATATAAGCAATAGCACCAATAGGAGCCGTACAACCACCCTCTAACGCATTTAAAAAATCACGTTCTATAGTCGTGCAAATTTCAGATTCTTCATGATTTAATTTGGCTGCAGCTTCTAAAGCAAAAGTATCTTCTTCTAGGGCACAGATCATGATAGCGCCTTGTGCCGGTGCAGGAATCATCCAATTTAAATTGACACTATTTTCAGGTGTTATTTGAATACGATTTAATCCCGCAGCAGCGAAAATCGCTCCATTCCAATCATCATTATCATCAATCTTTTTTAAACGTGTATTTATATTTCCTCGTAAATTAACCACAGTATGGGTTGGATAACGATGCAACCACTGGGCCTTACGGCGTAAACTACCCGTAGCAATAGTGGCCTTTTCTAAAGACGTAAACTCCTGATTATCTTTAAAAACCAACATATCATTACTGTTACCACGTTTTAGAACCGCCGCTTGCACAATCCCTTTTGGTAAAACAGTTGGTACATCTTTCATTGAATGTACAGCAATATCTATTTCATTATTTAAGAGGGCAATGTCAAGATTTCTGGTAAAAATACCTGTAATACCTAATTCGTACAGTGGTTTGTTTAAAACTAAATCACCAGTAGATTTTATAGGTATAATCTCAATTTGATAGCCTAAAGTTTCGAGTTGCTGTTTTACAGTATTCGCCTGCCAAAGTGCCAACTCACTATCGCGAGTTCCTATTTTAATAATTTTCATTAAGTAATGTTTTCTAACTGAAAAACTTTAGAGATAAGTTCAATACTTTGATCAGATGCAGTGTTATTATCTTTTAAATGGTTAGCAAAATGCTTGGTTATTTTCTGAATAATTCTATCTGATAAAACTGTAGCGTGCTCTTCATTAAAATCGGATGCTTTTTTACGCTGATAATCTATTTCTTCTGTTTTAATCTCCTCTAATTTTTGCTTTAAAGCTTTTATGGTAGGTGCAAATTTACGATTTTCTAGCCAAGTCATAAATTCATTTTTAACCTCTTCTATAATTACTTCGGCCAAAGGAATTTGAACTTTACGACGTTCGATGGTTTCATCGGTAATTTGAGAAAGCTCGTCTAAATGGACTAAATTTATATTCGATAATTCTGTGACATCGTTTGAAACATTTTTTGGTATAGATAAATCTACTATCAACAACTCTTTACCTACAGAAACAATCTCTTTTGAAACTGTTGGGGTTTGTGCCCCTGTCGCTACGATCAAGATATCAGCCTTTGCAATTTCAGTTTTTAAATCAGCGAACTCTTTAACCTTTACATCAAATTTACCTGCAACCTGTTCTGCAATATTTTTTGTACGGTTAATTAAAGCAATATGTTTATTATGAGTATGTTTAATAAGATTGTCACATGTATTTCTACCAATTTTCCCTGTACCAAAAAGCAATATATTTTTATCAGAAATATTCTCAACTGTATTCATAATATATTGTACAGAAGCAAAAGCAACTGAAGTAGCACCTGAAGAAATTTCGGTTTCATTTTTAATCCGTTTACTTGTTTGAATCACCGCATTGAATAAACGTTCAAAAAAAGTATTGACTAAACTATATTTTTTTGATAAAGTGAATCCTTTTTTAAGCTGACTTATAATTTCAAAATCTCCTAAAATCTGACTATCCAAACCTGTCCCTACTCTAAATAAATGATGTATCGCTTCATTCTTTTTAAAAACATAGGCCACTTGCTGAAATTCATCAACCGTTCCATTAGAATTATCACATAATAATTTTATGAGTTGAAAAGGATGTTGAGCAAAACCATAAATCTCAGTTCTATTGCACGTAGACACAGCAATTACCCCTTCAACATTTTCCGACAAGGCTTGTTCAAGCACTTTCTTTTTTGCATTTTCATCTAAACTAAATCGTCCTCTAATCTCAGCATTTGCTTTTTTATAGCTCAACCCTATGCAATAGAACGAAGTATGTTTTGTAGTATATTCACCACTCATTTGCTACCTATGTTACATAAATTTAAGCGCTAAATTATTATTTGTTATTTACAAAAAATAACGATAAAAGGATTATTAATAACGCTACACGTTTTTTAACATATTTTTTAGGTTAAAAGTGACAAAAATCATATTTTTGCGCCAAGTTAAGCAACTTAACAACACGGCTATTGAGAAAATTTGAGATAAATAATTTAACAAAATTATGACAAATACCATGAAAAGTATCGCTGAAAGTACTTTTAAAGAAGCTGTCATAGATGATGGTTTTATAATCTTAAAACTTCAAAATGAAACAGATGAAAATCAATGTATTATTAGAAAGATTGATAGCAGCTTTATACAATTTCATTTTTGCATAAAAGGAGCAGCAAAATTCAACTTCAATAATGGAAGATATGGTTTTGACGTAGCAAATGAGCAATCGTTATTATTATACAACCCTCAACAAGATTTACCTATTAATTTAGAGCTTCAACCAAATTCATCAATGCTTTCTGTTTTAATATCAATTAAGAAATTTCATTCTTTATTTTCTCAAGAGGCTAATTTTATCCACTTTATAAGTGATGATAATAAAAACAAAAAGTATTATGACAACAAAACTATATCACCAACAAAGGTGGTGGTTTTAAATCAAATGATGAACTATAATATTCATAGCTCTATCGAAAACTTATATTTAAAAGCAAAAGCTTACGAATTACTAAGTTTATATTTTAATAGAACCGAAGATGCTGATATTGAACAATGTCCATTTTTAGTTGATGAAGAAAATGTATTGAAAATTAAAGAAGCAAAAGATATTATCATTGCTAGAATGACTGAACCTCCCGGACTTCAAGAATTAGCCAATGAAATAGGCTTGACATTAAAAAAGTTAAAAGATGGATTTAAACAAATCTATGGTGATTCGGTATATAGTTTTTTATTCGATTACAAAATGGAATATGCTCGCAAGCTACTAGAAAGTAAGCAATACAACGTGAATGAAATAGGGTTAAAAGTAGGTTATAGTACAGCTAGCCATTTTATTGCTGCATTTAAGAAAAAATACGGCACTACTCCAAAAAAATACAATCAATAATTTTATAAGGTTTTAATGAACAAAGGAATATTACTAATTAATTTAGGGTCTCCAGATAGTACCAAAACGAAAGATGTACGTAAATATCTAGATGAATTTTTAATGGATGAACGTGTCATTGACATTCCATATTGGAAACGTTATTTACTCATTAAAGGTATCATCTTAAATACCAGACCTAAAAAATCAGCAAAAGCTTATAAAGAAATATGGTGGAAAGAAGGATCGCCACTAGTAGTGATTTCTGAGCGTTTTAAAGAAAAGGTAGCAGAAAAATTACATATTCCTGTAGCTTTAGGCATGCGCTATGGTTCAATGAGTATTGAAAAAGGAATACAAGAATTAATAGATAAAGGTGTTGAAGAAATATTATTAGTTCCTTTATACCCACATTACGCAATGTCGTCATATGAAACTGTTATTGAAAAAGCGAAAGAAATAAATCGCAAATCTTTTCCTACCATTAAAATGGATGTACTTCCGGTATTTTATAATAACGCTGATTACATCAAAGTAATGAGTGCCAATATAAAGAATCATTTAAAAGGATTTGAATACGACCATATTTTATTCTCTTATCACGGCATTCCTGAACGTCATATCTTAAAGTCTGACACCACAAAATCGCATTGTAAAATAGATGGTACTTGTTGCAATACACCATCAAAAGCACATCGTACATGCTACAGACATCAGTGTTTTGAAACAACAAAGGCAATTGTTGAGACATTAAGTTTAAAGGAAGGTTCATATAGTGATTCATTTCAATCACGATTATTAAAAGACCCTTGGTTAAAACCATATACAGATTTTGAATTGGTGAAATTTCCTAAAGAAGGCAAAAAAAGATTGGCGGTAATTACACCTGCATTTGTAGCTGATTGTTTAGAAACATTAGAAGAAATTGCAATAAGAGGAAAAGAAGATTTTTTAAATGCCGGAGGTGAAGATTACAAGCATATACCCTGTTTGAATGATAATGATGACTGGGTTGATGTAATGGTAAACTGGATAGAACAATGGCATAAGGAAAAAATAGTGATCACGTGAATTAATAAGCTAGTCAGTGTAGGGCGAAGAATCTCAACGAATAATTGATAAAACTCTTCAGTCGTACCGATAGCTATCGTGACTCTTTCTGAAAAACTAAAACAAATCAATATGGATTATTTATATATAAAATCGCTACATATTATATTTATAACCACCTGGTTTGCAGGTCTTTTCTATATCATACGCCTTTTTATTTATTTTAAGGAAGCTGAAGAAAAAGAAGAGCCTTCAAAATCAATATTACAAGAGCAATATGCTCTTATGACGAAGCGTTTATGGTATATTATTACTTGGCCTTCTGCTGTTTTAGCTACAATTTTTGCTGTTTGGCTGCTTATTTTACAACCTTTTTGGCTTAAAGCAAATTGGATGCTTATTAAATTAGCATTTGTTGCATTATTATATGCCTATCACTGGTCTTGTCAAATTATGTATAATCAAATTGAAAAAGGGTATTTAAAATACTCTTCTTTCGGATTAAGAATTTGGAACGAAGTAGCCACCATTATTTTATTTGCCTGTGTATTTTTAGTAGTATTAAAAAACTCATTAGGATGGATTTTTGGTGTAGTTGGTATTGTTGGTATTTCTGTACTTTTAATGTTAGGCATTAAACTATACAAAAGAATTAGAGCTAAAAAAAGTTGGGACAAAAATTAGGTTGCAATATCAGAACAGCGCTTCCTTTTTTAGTTAAAAACATCTCTTTGACATGACATTAGTCATACTCTTACCGTAAAATATTAAATACTTTTACCTCTACAAAAAGTAGAGTATGAAAAGATTATTATTAGGAAATGAAGCATTGGCTCATGGAGCAATTAATGCTGGCATATCAGGAGTTTACGCATATCCGGGAACACCTTCTACAGAAATTACTGAATACATTCAAAAGTCAAAAATAGCTAAAAGTTTAGGCATTCATGCTACTTGGTCAGTTAATGAAAAGACTGCAATGGAAGCTGCCTTAGGAATGTCATATTCTGGAAAAAGAGCGATGGTAGTAATGAAGCACGTGGGTCTTAATGTTGCTTCAGATGTTTTTATGAATATGGCGGTTTCTGGAGTTAATGGCGGATTGGTAGTAGTAGTAGCCGATGACCCGTCAATGCATTCATCACAAAACGAACAAGACTCAAGGTTTTATGGCAAATTTGCGATGGTACCTATTTTAGAACCTTCAAATCAGCAAGAAGCATACAATGTTATGCATTATGCCTTTGATCTTTCTGAAGAATTAAAATTACCAATACTGGTAAGAATGGTTACCCGATTATCGCATTCAAGAGCAGGTATCATTTTAAAAGAAAGACGTGCTCAAAACGGCATACAATTACCTGTAGACACAAACAGATTTGCGTTAATTCCTCTTAATGCAAAAAAACAATTTGAAAAACTAGTTAGCAAAAAAGGTATTTTGGTTGAAAGTTCTGAAAAATCAACCTACAATAAACTAAGCCTTAGTAATGATAAGTCTTTAGGAATAATTGCCTGTGGAATTGCATATAACTATATAATGGAAAATATTAGTGAGGATAAAGATTTTTTCTCGATTCTAAAAATTTCACAATACCCACTTCCTAAAGAAAAAATAAAAGAACTCTATAATCATTGTGATAAAATCGTTGTCATTGAAGAAGGATATCCAATAGTGGAAGAACTAATACACAATTATTTTGATGAAAACGATAAGATAAAAGGCAAACTATCTGGCGACTTGCCATTAACGGGCGAATTAACTCCGAATTCTGTCGGCAAAGCAATAGGGTTTTATTCTAATAATCCAGATGAAATACCATCTATCGTTACAGGTAGACCACCTCAACTTTGTGAAGGCTGTGCTCATGCCGACCTATTTAATGCCATCAATGAATTGATTCCTGAAATAGGAAACAAAAAAGTATTTGGCGACATAGGTTGCTATGCGTTAGGAGCTTTACCTCCTTATAATACTATAAATACATTAATTGATATGGGAGCTTCAATCACAATGGCAAAAGGTGCGGCGGATGCCGGATTAGAAAATGTAATTGCCGTTATAGGAGATTCGACTTTTACACATTCGGGAATGACTGGATTATTAGATGCAGTTTATGAAAATACACCGATGACTGTTGTAATTTCTGACAATTCGGCCATCGCTATGACGGGTACTCAAGAATCAACAGCAGTTGGGCGTTTAAAAAATATTTGTTTGGGCATTGGGGTTGATCCAGAACATTTAATAACCATGATACCATTAAAGAAAAATCATGATAAGAATGTCAATATATTGCGAAAAGAATTACAATATAAAGGGGTTTCTGTAATTATATCTGAAAGAGCTTGTGTACGGTTATCACGTACCCAAAAAGAAGATATTAAATTAAAAATTGCTTCATTAAACTAAAAAATTTACAAATGAAATATAATTTGATATTATCAGGCGTAGGCGGTCAAGGTATTTTAACCATTGCTGCCATATTAGATACTGCTACTTTGAATCAAGATCTTTATGTTAAACAGTCTGAAGTGCATGGTATGAGTCAACGAGGAGGTGCAGTTCAGTCTCATGTGAGGATTTCTGATAGTGAAATTTACTCTGATTTAATTCCGCAAGGAAAAGCCGACATGATCTTGTCAGTAGAACCTATGGAGTTATTACGTTATTTACCGTATTTAAAAAATAAAGGCTGGTTAATTACCGATTCGCATCCTTTTATAAATACAAATGATTATCCTAATAAAAATGATTTATACAAGCAAATTACATCACATCCAAATCACATAATTATTAATGCAACAGAAATTGCTAAAAAATTAGGCAACTCAAAAGCTGCCAATATGGTATTACTGGGTGCAGCATCTTCTTTAATTCCTTTATCTGAAGAGAGCATACTTGCTGCTATTAAAAAGTTATTTGAGAAAAAAAGTGAAAGAATTATTAATTTAAATATTGAAGCATTTCAATCTGGTAAGAAATTAGCAAAAGAATATACCGATTTCGTTTATTAAATGATATAAATTAAACCTTTATAAAAAATTTATTCACGATATACGAAGAAGAATTATCGAGCATTTACATAGTATCACTCGGAATACATTCCAATACTTTCTTAATAGCCTCTGCTAAAATTTGCACACCTCTTTCAATGGTGTCTTTTGGCATATTTGCGAATGACAACCGAAGTCGATCGTCCTTTTTACTTGCAGGATCAAAAGTTCTACCGGTAACAAAAACGACTCCTTTTTTTATGCTTTCTTTAAATATTTCTGTTGAACTGATATATTCTGGTAATTTCAACCAGATATAAAATCCGCCTTTGGGTTCATTCCATGTTATTTCTTCCGGCATGTATTTTTTCAAACTATTTTGCAATAGATTTTTACGCTCGGCATATTCTTTTCTTAAAAACTCCAAATATGGATCCAATTTATTCTGAGCTAAAAACTCATTTGCTAAAATTTGCATAAAATTAGAAGTACAAGCATCTAGAGCTTGTTTAACAATTTCTGCTTTTTCAAATATTTCTGGAGACGCCAACATATAACCAAGTCTAAATCCAGGTCCTAGAATTTTAGAAAAAGAACCAGTATAAATTATCTCAACATCTGAAACCCCGTAAGATTTCATTGGTTTTGTCAATTCTTTTTCTTCCTCTTTAAAATACAAATCACTATAAGCATCATCTTCAATTAAAATAATTCCGGTATTTGATAATACTTCTAACAATTCTTTTTTCCGTTCAGGTGTATAAATTATTCCCGCCGGGTTATGATAATTCGGAGTTACATATAATAACTTTGGCGTCTTATCCAAGCTTGTTATTTTTTGTTTTAAAGCGTCAATATCGATACCATCTTTATCTATTGGTATACCGTGTATTTCTGCTTCATATGTTTCAAAAACGGATAGAGCACCTACAAAACTAGGGTTTTCCGTTAAAATTACATCTCCTTGATTTACAAATTCTTGCGTTATAATACTGATGGCTTGTAATGAACCTGTAGTAATTAATATTTTATTAGAATCAACAGGTAATCCTTTTTTGCGCAGATGGTTTTCTAGTGATCGTACTAAAGGTGGATATCCTGATGTCGGCCCATACTGAAAACAAAGTTTCTTTTTGTTTTCAGATAAAGAATTATAAATTTCATCAATCTGTTTTACAGGAAATAAATCATTATTTGGCATACCACCTGCAAATGAAATCATATTTTTTCCTGAAGACATTTTCAATAACAGTTTTATATCTTCAGAATGCATTGAATTTACCGCGTTTGAAAATGCATACATACTCTTCACTGTTTATAATTCACATCAAAATAACAACATTCTGTCTATTTAAATATTGATAAATATCAGCATTACAGCAAAATTTATTCACGTACTTTACGATATAAACCCATAGTTGTTGGGTCTTTAAACATTATTTAAATATATGCCAGTCACTTCGAGTGATTTTTCTAAATGAAATGAAGAAAAATTGTATCGAGAAGCTTTTTAATTAATTGACAGGTTCTCGATACAAATTTATCGTTACACGCTAAATTCACTCGAACAGACAGTAAAAATATTTCTTAATGCTCAACGAGAAATCTTAATGAGAATGCTACACGAAAAGCTAATTCAACCAAAAAGTATCGTTATTATTGGAGGGTCTGACAATATTCACAGCCCCGGAGGTAGTGTTTTGAAAAATTTAATCGACCATAATTTTAATGGAGACCTATTCGTGGTCAATCCAAAAAAAAATAGTGTTCAGGGTATTACATCATATCAAGATATACGAAAGCTTCCTGAAGTTGATTTGGCAATAATCGCGATTGTAGCAAAATTTATTCCGGAAACGGTAAAAATATTAACACAACAAAAAAACACTAGAGGTTTTATCATTTTTTCTGCCGGATTTAGCGAAAAAGATGAAGAAGGTTCAAAAATAGAGCAAGAAATTGCTTCACTCATCGACAATGTTGAAGGAAGTTTATTAGGCCCGAACAACATTGGTTTGATTAACGAAAATTACACGGGGGTTTTTACTACTCCAATACCTAAACTAAATAAAAAAGGTGTTGATTTCATTTCAGGTTCTGGCGCTACTGCCGTTTTTATTATGGAAGCCGCACAAAGTACGGGATTAACTTTTTCAAGTGTTTATACTGTTGGAAACAGCGCACAAATTGGAGTAGAAGAAGTGTTGGAACATTTTGATGAATCCTTCGATAAAAAGGAGAGTTCTAAGGTGAAACTATTATATATTGAGAGTATAAAAAATCCGATTAAATTTTTAAAACATGCCACTTCTCTCATTAAAAAAGGATGTAAAATTGCCGCTATAAAAGCAGGGAGTTCTGCCGAAGGAAATAGAGCTGCTTCATCTCATACAGGAGCAATGGCGAGTTCAGATGTTTTTGTAGAAGCATTATTTGAAAAAGCAGGAATAATTCGCTGTAGCGGAAGAAATGAATTGATCACAGTCGCCGGTATTCTAAGCCAAAAAGAAGCAACCGGAAAGAATATTGCCATCATCACTCATGCCGGTGGACCCGCTGTAATGCTTACTGATGTTTTATCTAAAAACGGATTGCAAATTCCGCAATTAAGCGGAAAATTTAGCAATGATTTGTTACTTGAATTATACAATGGTTCTTCTGTTGCTAATCCTATTGATTTTTTAGCCACTGGTTCGGCAGAACAGTTAGAAACAATTATCGATTATTGTGAAACAAAATTTGATACTATAGATGCAATGGTCGTAATTTTTGGAAGTCCGGGATTATCTTCTGTCTATGATGCTTATGAAGTCCTCAATAAAAAAATTCGTACTTGCAGCAAACCTATTTATGCCATTTTACCTTCTGTTGTAAATGCAACAAATGAAATAGTCGATTTTATTTCTAAAGATAATATTGCCTTTACGGATGAAGTTCTATTTGGCAGTGCATTAGGAAAAGTTTATAATTCTTCAAGGCCTAAAGCAGACAATTCTCATGTAAAACCCATTGAAGATAAAAACATTAGAAACATCATTGATACTGTATCAAATGGTTACTTATCAAGTGAATCTACATCTCAATTACTAAAATATGCCAGAATACATTTTGTAGATCAGTTTGAAGCAAAAAACAAATCTAAACTTATAGAACTAAGCAATTCATTAGCATATCCTGTAGTATTAAAAGTAGTTGGCGTCTTACATAAATCGGATGTTGGCGGTGTTATTTTAAATGTAAAGAATGAAGAAGAATTACTTATAAACTTTAAAAGATTGATGGGAATTGATGGAGCAACATCAGTTATCATCCAACCGATGAAAAAAGGAACTGAGCTTTTTATCGGAGCTAAAAAAGAAAGTAACTATCCACATATTATAATGTGCGGATTGGGTGGAATTTTTGTTGAAGTTTTAAAAGATATTAGCACTAAAATGATTCCTATTTCAAAAGAGGAATCATTGCATATGATTACCCGTTTGAAAACATATCCTATTTTAAAAGGTATCAGAGGGCAAGAAGGAATAGACATTGAAAACTTTGCCGAAATTATTAGAAAGATCTCCGTCTTATTAGAAATTGCACCTGAAATTGCCGAATTAGATATAAATCCACTATTAGCTACTGCCAATGAAATCATTGCCGTTGATGCTAGAATTAGAATTGAAAAATAGATGAAAGTTTGAAGTTGGGTGAATCGAGACTGGTGATACTTAAAAGCTAAAAGTTAAACCCTATTCAGATAACGATTATTAAAAGTTGTAATAATTTTTAATGTTCGTTATGATGTATTCGATTAAGAATTGAATACATCATCAGACAATTTTTTAAAATATAAGGTTATAGTCTCCAATTCATTTAGATTTCGCCGCTTTAATCTGCATTTAAAACTAAAATTACCTTTATCAAATTTAATCTCAGGATTCTTATATTCTAATAATTTAATAGCGTACTTGTTTGACAATACTTTATTAGAAGTTTTTGAGGATTTACCATAGAGACTGTAATTTGGATAACGAGCAATGAAACTCATAAAAGGGTCTCTGGTTATTCGAAAATCAGCTAATTCAAATGAAAATCGATAATATTTTATAGAAAAATAAATTTTTTTTCTATTCCATTTTATGTTTATTTCAAAATTAAGATTTTTATATTGTTTAAATATTTTCTTTTCACCGTTTGGCAATTTTGAAATATCAGCAATTATTTTTTCCACCTATTTTTTAAGTATTTAAATGAATCTTGATTTACGATATTTCTTAAGAAACTAACAATACACTCATAATCATCATCCTAAAATATATTAAAAATTAACTGTATTACGAATTCTTCAAAGAATTCTCAAACGGAATTCTATTTAAAATACTTCTCCCCAAGGTAATTTCATCGGCATATTCTAGCTCGTCACCAACAGAAATACCCCGAGCAATCGTAGATACTTTAACATCTAAATCTTCGATTTGCTTATAGATATAAAAGTTTGTAGTATCACCTTCCATGGTTGGGCTCAAAGCAAAAATAATTTCTTTTACGCTACCCAATCTTATTTTTTGCACCAAGCTCTCGATAGTTAAGTTTTGAGGCCCAACACCTTCAATAGGTGATATTTTTCCACCCAATACATGATACAATCCTCTAAATTGTGATGTGCTTTCGATGGCCATTACATCACGTATATCTTCTACTACACATAAAAATTGTTCATCTCTATTTTTATTCGCACATATTTCGCACAATTCAACATCAGAAATATTGTGGCAATTTGAGCATAATTTTATATCAGCTCTTAAATTTTCTAAGGCCGTAGTCAAATACGTCGTTCTCTCTTTTGGTTGTTTTAATAGATGCAATACCAATCTTAAAGCCGTCCGTTTACCTATTCCTGGCAACTGAGACACTTCATTAACCGCATTTTCTAATAGTTTCGAAGAAAAATTCACCTGTTTATTTTTATTGTTTTTTTACTGCCAGCTGGAATTCACCTTTAAACATTTCAATTGGTATCAACTTATTTGCTAAGGCTCATTTCATAGCAACAAATTTATGATTTTAGAATTACGAATTACGATTTTTTTAATACAAATTATAAATCATATATTCGTATTCATTTTTTTATTAAAAGTAAAATTTGAAATCCGTTCAATGCAGCCAATTCACATCATTTTAATAATTTTAGGATACTTTGGGGTTCTAATTTTTATCTCATTTTTTACTGGAAAAGATGGCAGCAATGAAGCTTTTTTCAAAGCGAACCATAAATCACCTTGGTATGTAGTAGCATTCGGTATGATTGGCGCAACATTATCAGGTGTAACTTTCATTTCTGTGCCTGGTTGGGTTGAAAGTCAGTCGATGGCTTATATGCAAATGGTTTTTGGGTATATAGTAGGTTACGCTGTTATTGGTTTATTATTACTACCATTGTATTATCGACTAAACCTTACTTCTATATACACATACTTAGATGATCGATTCGGAAAATATGCGTACAAAACTGGTGCTTCTTTCTTTTTACTATCTAGAATTGTTGGTGCTTCTTTTCGATTATTTTTAGTTGCTAACGTACTGCAACTCATTCTATTTGATAATCTTGATATTCCTTTTTGGGTAACTGTAACTATTACTATTTTGCTAATTTGGGTCTATACTTTTAAAGGCGGAATTAAAACTATAGTATGGACAGACACACTTCAAACACTATTTATGCTCATTGCCATTGGAGTTTGTATTTATAGTGTTTCTGAGCAACTCCATATTCAAAATTTATTCAATTATATTGGAGAAAGTAAATTGTCTAAAATGCTCTACTTTGAAGATATCAAAGCAGGTAATTATTTTTGGAAACAATTTTTTGCCGGGGCATTTATTGCTATTGTAATGACTGGATTAAATCAAGATATGATGCAAAAAAATCTAACTTGCAAATCGTTAAAAGACGCACAAAAAAATATGTTTTGGTTTACGATCATTTTGGTAATTGTTAAATTTTTCTTTTTAGTCTTAGGTGTTTTATTAACTGACTATGCTATTGCAAATGACATTAACGCACATAAAGACAGCCTTTTTCCTACTCTTGCAATGTCTGGTGAATTAGGTATGACCGTTTCTCTTTTCTTTTTATTAGGATTGATAGCTGCTGCATATTCAAGTGCAGATAGTGCTTTGACTTCTTTAACAACTTCTTTTAGTATTGATATCTTAGAAATTGAACAAAAAAATTCACCAGCAGATCAAATAAAAATTAGAAAAAAAGTTCATATTCTATTTTCCTTTGTTTTAATTGGTGCAATTTTAATGTTTAAATATTTTATTGCCGATGCGAGTGTGATTGAAAAAATATTCCAGTTTGCAGGTTATACTTATGGTCCACTTTTGGGACTTTATTCATTTGGTTTATTTACCAAATTAAATGTTAAAGACAACGCTATTCCGTTTATTGCAGTAATAGCTCCAATACTAACTTATTTAATCAATTCTCTTGCAATTGAACATTTCAAATTTGATTTTGGATTTTTCGTATTGGTAGTTAATGGTTTTTTAACTTTTATTGGATTACTTTTGTTTACACAGAAGAACAAAAAACAACTGGTTTTATAAATGGAAAAAGATCTAAGTAATCATAGAGAAAACTATCAAAAGGATGAGTTGTTAGAAAAAAACACTCCTAACAATCCTATGGAGTTATTTAGAGATTGGTTTTTAACAGCAGACGAATCTGAGAATATGCCTGAAGCTAATGCTATGAATATTGCCACAATTGGCTTAGATAATTTCCCTAAAAACAGAGTAGTATTATTAAAAAAATATACTTGGGAAGGTTTTATTTTCTATACCAATTATAATTCTGAAAAAAGCAAAGCAATTGATCAAAATCCGAACGTTTGTTTATCCTTTTTTTGGCACAATTTAGAACGACAGATCATTATTAAAGGAATGGCTGAAAAATTAGCCGAAAATTTATCTGATGGTTATTTTGAATCAAGACCCGAAGGTAGTAAACTAGGTTCTTGGGCATCTCATCAAAGTGAAATAGTAAGTTCTCGTGTTGCATTAGAAGATAAATTAAAAAGCTACGAAAAACAATTCCGCGGAAGCGAAATACCGAGACCAGCTTATTGGGGTGGTTTTTTGGTAAAACCTATAAGTATTGAATTTTGGCAAGGTAGACCCAATCGTATGCATGATAGAATTAGGTATACTTTACAAAAAGATTTTAATTGGAAAAAAGAACGCTTGGCACCCTGAAAAAATAATAAAATCATTTATATTTGACTGTAAATAGTTACTAAGTAATTATAGTTAATGAAAACACTCTACATAGTTCGACACGCCAAATCATCATGGGAGTATAACGGCGTAAAAGATATAGACAGACCTTTAAAAAAAAGAGGTATTAATGATGCTTATTTAGTTTCTAAGGTGTTAGAAAGTAAGGTAGACTGCCCGAGTATATTTATTTCAAGCTGTGCCAATAGGGCTTTGCATACAGCAATGATTTTTAGTTATGCTTTCAATTTTCCGTTGGCCAATATGAAAATAAGTAAATCTCTGTATAGTTTTAGTGATGGATATTTGA
>Ga0209633_10000125_pt1 | contig 88611 bp, 74 predicted proteins | sample Cruoilmetagenom1_FD_187290 | JGI IMG/M metagenome (GOLD analysis project Ga0209633, IMG submission 187290) | Oil polluted marine microbial communities from Coal Oil Point, Santa Barbara, California, USA - Sample 1 (SPAdes) (version 2) | ecosystem: Environmental > Aquatic > Marine > Oil seeps ... | reverse complement strand
GGAGAGCATTATGGCCAGCGGCCGTGCCAAGCGCCGCATAAACAGGCCGGACACATGGCAGCCCCGACCAGCAGTGCGATATCGGTCAAAAAAACCCTTGCCAACACGGAGCCGTCCACACATGGCAAATAGCGGAAGTCAAGCCGGACGGGTGAGGATGTCTGCTACTCGGTGAAAATCAGACTCCTCGAGATGAATGTCATGCATATGGCGGCTTCTTAGCCAGGATGCGTTATTTGCGAACGCTGTAATCGCCGAATAGGGCAGGCGTCAGGTATCAAAATTGGGGCGGTGTTAGCGACCTGTTCCGTGTGCGCTCCGTGTGCACCAAAAAATCCGCATGCGTTTGACATGGACCTGGTTGGATGCGTATGGACTGGTCCTATGGATGTGAAGTCCTCAACATATGCTCAGGTGGACCGGCGTTTCTCCGTTGTGCCCATGATTGAGCGGACGCAAAATCATTATAATTCAAATGGTTACAGGGTCGCGTGTGCAATATGTGTGCACTAAGAGGTCAACGGGAATCGATACAGATCAAACTCCTGCAATCCGAAAGCAATAAGCAGTCCTAGAAAAGTCGAAGCAGCGGTATGGATCTCGCCTGTCGAGTCCGCTCATGAGCGGGAAGGAGACACTTTGCGTGGCATACTCCGACTTCCGCTTCTGACCCAAAGCGGACATTGTTCTTTCCAAGTTTGACAAATGCAAAAAAGCACGCCCCGGTTTTCCAAGGCGCGCTTTTCCTGTTTGGTTAAATGACAGTCGAATTGAGCAAACGCATCACTGCGCTACAAATTCGATGTAAGCATTTGATGCATCCTGCCGGACAGGTGATCCGGCAGGATACATTCAGACACATCAGCCCCCCATCAACCGGCCGGTTTGATGCATTGTCCGTTGACGAGGGTCTTCTTTTTCGGACACCGGCATCTGCCATTCTTCACCTTGCCGCCATTGCAGCTGATCTTCGGTGCGACCTTCTTCTTGGCAGCGGCAGCCTTCTTTTTGGCTTTGGCAGCCGCAGCTTTCTTTTTGGCTGCAGCAGCTTTCTTTTTCGCAGCAACGGCTGCAGCAGCTTTCTTTTTCGCAGCAACGGCAGCGGCAGCTTTCCGTTTCGCAACAGCGGCGGCGGCAGCTTTCTTTTTCGCAGCAGCGGCGGCAGCAGCCTTCCGTTTGGCGACAGCAGCAGCGGCAGCTTTCTGTTTGGCGGCAGCGGCAGCAGCAGCTTTACGCTTGGCCAAAGCTTCGGCAGCCTGCTTTTTCTTCAGCTCGTCGAGGCGGCGCTTATCAGCATTCGGGTTTGCGCGGGTCGGCTGTCCACCAGTAGCGGTGGGATTGGCGCGGGTCGGCTGTCCACCAGTAGCGGTGGGATTGGCGCGGGTCGGCTGTCCGCTTACAGGCTTTGTGCCGGGACTGGCACCGGGCACTCCGCCCTGCTGCCCATCCGTCCGGACCGGATCGCTCACCACTTCCCTGTCACAGCGCCAAGCATTTCGCCCGACGCTGACCTTTTTGTGCGTGTTGGGGCAAAAGCAGCTCCGGTTGCGCACGTAGCCGTTGGTGCAGGAGACCGTCCGAACCGGATCGACGGTTCTGCCGGGACCGGAACCAGGCGGCGTGGTCGGCGGAGGCGTCGGGTCGACAAGCACTTGCCTGTCACAGCGCCACGCGTTCGGGCCAAGCTTCACCTTTTTACGGGTGCGTGCGCAATTGCAGCTGCGGTTGCGGACAATACCACCTATGCAGGAGACTGTCCGGACCGGGTCGACGACTATGCCACCAGGATTGGTCTCGGTCGCTCCTGCTGGCGGCGTTGTTTCGACCGTCAGATCGTTCGACTGCGTATCCACAGGGCGCGAAACACACTTGAACAGGTGTCCCTTGACCTTATGAATCTTTGTTTGGCCTGCCACCACACTCTTCAGGGCGCAATTGGCCTGGGTTGTATTGGCGATGTTGAACTTGACCAGAGCCGGGGCAACAAACCCACCGTTATTGCCGGGCACAGCCTGTGCCACGCCGGAAAAATTACCGTGCGAGCAGGCGAACTCGTAGGGAATATTCTCCTGGATATTCATCGAGAAGTTGATCAGCGCCTTGCCCTCACGCGGGCACCGTGTGCCGGTGTTGTCGATGAACGAGAAGTCACCACCAGCAAGCTCCAGACAATCAACTTTTAGAAATGCCTGACCAACGCCCGAAGTCGAGGTCCAGCCTGAGATCTCGGCAATCATGAGTGATTCAAACGCGCTCATCTGAAAATTGCGCTTGACCGTTGCGACATATTCCATGCCCTTGCGTTCGAACGTGGTGAGGCCTCTATGGACGACCAGACCGCCTTGCGTCTTGATCACGAAGGGTGCCGGGCTCGGTTGGTTTGCCTTGAAAGTCGCGACTTCCTCCACATTCTTCGGGCAAACGGGCGTGTTCTGGACTTTATAATTGAGCCAGGCTTCAGTGACCTTGAAAGGCGGGCAGCCGATGACCAGTGTTTGGATCTCGCTCTTTTTTCCGCCACGCACTTCAACCCTGACAGTATGCGAGCCGGGATCGAGATAATATGTCTTCGAACCCTCTGCAACATAGCTATTCGGGCCTTGAGGCAGGCCGGGATTTTCTCTTACGACGGGGCGAGCCTCGACCGTATGAAGCTTTGACAGCTTGCCGTCCACCCTGAAGCGGAATTTCGCAACCGTAGGCTGGCTGTAAGAGAGAGTGGTCTTCACCTCAATCTTTCTGGGGCAGGTCTCACCATGCCGCACCATTTCTACACCGATAACATCGGGCACTATGTTCTTGGTGCATTTTACAGGAACCGGAACCGTGATGGTCCGGAATTGAGAGGGGAGACTGTTCCCGGCAGGATCGGAATCTGTGCCCATCCAACCCCAGATGGACAGAGTCGCGTCATAAATCAGATTATGTGTCTCACCGAGACCATCTCCGCTTGAAAGCCTTTCGTTGCACAGCGCGAGGATCGCGGTCTCATGGACCAGATTATATTCCGTGACCCTTGATCGGACTGCATATGTTCTGGTGTATGACGGTGGATGATAAGGCGTCAGCAAGTGGCTGCTCGGACCCGGTCCGCCCAACATCCCTAAATTGTAACCTCTCACGAAGCCTATGGGGTTCTCGAGTTCTATTCGTACGGGAATTCCCAGGTCGGACGCCTTGACCTTGGTCCAGCGCTCTCCGTCCTCGGAAACCACTTCGATCACACCGGTCACATCGCCTGTTTGTGTGATGGTGGTTAGCGGTAGGTCATTTTCCCGTGCGGCCTGAGCTTGCACGGATCCAAATGAAAGCGCCGCAGCCATCAGGCCCAATTTCGCTAATTTTTTCAACATTTTGCCCTCCCAAGGGGTTGAGGTTGGTGGGGGGCAGTTGAACGGCCCTTGATAGTGGATTGGGTGAGTGTCCCTGACGCCCCTGTATTGTTTGGTCGCGCCAGGACAGGGAAAAGTTCAAAGGACGCGGAAAATAATTCGTCTGAAGTCCATGATTTGTTTGAAGTTTGCGGATGATTGATCACCCCGTGCAGATGCGCAGCGTCTTTCATATCGCATCTGTATTTTTTAAAACTCACGGGGAAACCCCAACAAATCCGCGCTTTTTTTCAACCCATTCTTTTCAAGAGGCACTCTGATCATCAGCCAACTGATGAAATGCTTTTTCCGTTGTTAAATTCAATTGGTTGTCAGGTTGAGCCCGGACGCAATTCACAACCAAGTGATGAGCGCCTCTGGCGGAGCGCATATGACGGCTTGCGTGTTGTCCCGGCAAAAGGAATGGCGCTTCTGTTCTATCACCCGATCCCGCATCGTGGCGATCCGGTCATTGCGGGCCGCAAATATGTGTTGCGTTCCGACATCATGGAGAACGGCCTCCACAAGTAGCGTTTCCAACACCTCCTTTGCGGCGCTGACGGCCCTCTGAGGCGGTCTTATGCTGTCCCTTGACCTTTTCCTGGCTCATTGCTCCCCGTGGACCCTGCCGTGCCTTGGCTTTGAACCTTTTGTGAACTCATCGCGACTAACCGAGCGTATGGGATTGAACAGTCCAGCAATCAGCATTGGACACACAACCAGGAGCCTCATGATGAAACGATTATTGCTTCCGAGCCTGACCACTCTCGCCGTCCTAATGATGATGCCCGTTTCGGCAAGCGCAGGACCGGCTCTTCCAATGAGCGACGTGCTCACGGAATTGGTCGGCACCAAGACGACACTGATCCAAGCCGGTATGCGGTCCAAACGGCAAAGATTTCGCCGGTCGGGTGAAGGCGCGCCGAGTACGGCAAGTGGACCATCAAGTCAGCTGAGCACTGAAACGAGCCAGCCAACCAGCGTGTACAATCCAGCCGCTGCTGCCGCGCTGCGGCTGTATATCTATTGCAACTCCTTCGGTCCCGATGACCTAATTCCCATTGGCTGCCACAATACGCCCGTCTCACGGTAACTGAGCGGCGTGGGGTTTGACCGCGTACATCCACCGCCTGACGACGATCGAGGCGGTGGATGTCGGTCACAAAAGGAGCCTGGAGCAATGTGGCTTTTTGAAATTATATATTTGTGGATCGCGGAAACGCTTTTTTTGGGTACAGGCACCCTGCTGAAGAAGCTGGCGGGCAAGCCGCAGAGTAATACCGGCCTTTTCGAGACATGGCTCGGCTTCCTGTTCTATGTGGCGCTCTTTGTGGCGATCGCTATCTTCGTCAATGCTGCTAAGACCAGTTGAGACAGTTGCCGGTATTCAGGAGTGCCATCAAGCACGCCATCTGATGCGAGTTCGCCAGGGATCGTCACGAGGCAGATGATCCCTGATTTTGCCGATGAAAAGCACCAAAACTCGATGACGCGAATGTCCGCTTTTGGCACTGAGCGGACTCTTTGCGCTGCCTCGATGCATGTCCGCTATTGGGGGTACAGCAGACATTTGCGGCGGTACGGAACAATGTCCGCTTGTGACCCGAAGCGGACATTCGGGTCAGTCTTTTCACTCGCCCTGTTTGCTGGGCTACCACATCCAAAAGCGCTCACGCTTTCAGTGGGCTGTCAAATGCGTCCTTGACCTTGCTGGCGCGACCATGCCTGGTCACCGTTTGCGTCGACTGGTCAGGGAACCTGGCGGCTGACAGGGGACCGAATTTGCCGAGAAGTTTCTTGATATAAGTGCGGTAACGATAGTGCTGCACCTCCAGCTTGTGCCGTTCGCTGTCGACGTAAGTTACGCCATGGTCCGTGGCCGGCCTTGCTGTTTTCTTCAGCCCGTGGAACCAGGCTGCCTTTTTCGGATCTAGTTCCTGGGCGACAATAAAGCTGGCGATCAGTTGCCCCTGATAATCGGCTAACTGCCAGAAGCTCCCGTCCGCCGGTTGAACCAGCCCTCCAGCAAAAAGGTTGTCATATTCGCGGTGGAAAGCGTTGAGAAACATCGGTGAGGAACCGTCATTGTCGACGAAATACCTATCGTCCATGAATGGAAACGTCGCATGGAATCCGGTGCAATAGATTATGAGATCAACCTCAGCCTCGGTGCCATCCTTGAACAAGACTTTGCTGCCTTTGAGTTTATCGATGTCGGGCTTCACCTTGATCCTCCCCTGGGCCTGCTGAACGAGCCAAGCAGCGGCGGCCGAGGGATGGGACTCGAGGATCTTGTGGTCCGGTTCCGGCAATCCGAGTTTCTTGTGCGGGCCAACCAGCACGAAGAAACCGAGGCCATAGAGCCAGCGCAGAAACTTGCGCGGCAAGGGCCAGCGCTGGGTGTGGTCGAGCAGGCGGTCAAGCGGCTGCCCGAAAACGAATTTGGGCAAGAAATAGTAAGACCGCCGCATGGAGTGCAAGATTGACTTCGATAGATAAACGGCCTCAGCGGCGAGATCGCAACCGGTATTGCCGGCACCAACAACGAGAACCCTCTTGTTGCGCAGTTGGTCCCGTTCCTTCACGTCAATTGAATGCAGAATCTCGCCAGAGAACTTGCCTGGATATTTGGGCATTTTGGGGTCCCAATGATGCCCGGTCGTAACCACCAGACCTTCGTAAATCCTCGGCCGCTTCTCACCGCAAACCGTCACCCGCCACTTGTCTCCATCCTTTGCGACTTTCTTGACCGTGGTGTTGAAGGTGATGGTGTCATAGAGGCCAAAATGGCGGGCGTAGGAATGGAGATAATCCACCGCCTGCGGTCTGCTCATGAACTGTGTGTACTCTTCCGGAATTGGAAAGCCCCTGTAGCGGGTGAGGCTCTTCGACGTATTCAGGCACATGGCCTCGTAAACACGATTAGGATGGTCCGGATTCCAGATACCGCCAATGTCCGCCTCGCTTTCAAAGCAATCAAACGGAATTCCGCGTTCCTTGAAATTCTTGATAATCGGCAAGCCACAGGCTCCCGCGCCAATCAGGCAGTAGCGCTTATCGGAACTTTTGCTAGCCATGAGATAACTCCATGTTGCGGCGGAACGGGGGTACTAACGGTCGCAATCGTCCCGTCAGAGGGTCAGAGGTAATTGTGGGATCCATCGCAAAAGGGAGAATCCCCGGTTTCCTTGCAGCCGCACAAAATGACCGTCTCGTCCTTTTCAGCGACAAATTCGAGGGGCTCGATACCCGTTCCCTTGTGCGACTCGTCGCAGAAGGGCTGGTTCTTGCTGCGGCCGCAACGGCACCATTTGTAGGTTTTGCCTTTTTCGGTCTCGACCTGATAGGGGCTTAGTTGCGCCGGGATAGGTTCTTCTGCCATGTGTCCATCCTTCCTATGATGGGGAAAATTGCAGTGACAACAATTGCGGTGGCCATTGCGGATAAAACCGCTTGATGGCCGCTGTTGTCCTTTCTCAGGAAAGCGCGTGCAATTTGAACGGCAACCCGCCCTTGGGCGTCAGCATCACCGATGCACCGAATTTCGCCGGGCCATCTCCGGCATATTCCAGCCGGAAGCGGCGTAACAGCATCGTCAGTGCCAGCACGGTTTCGAGTTGGGAAAGCTGTCCGCCAAGGCAGAAGCGCTTGCCTGCACCGAATGGCAGATAGCTGTATTTGACGCGTTTTTTGATGCTGCCCGGAAGAAACCGGCTCGGATCAAATTTTTCCGGATCGTCCCAATATTTCGCGTTGTGATGGACCATGTAAGGCGAGAGTACGACTTTGTCGCCCGGCGCGATCTTGTGGCCACCGATTTCGTCCTCTTCGTCTGCTGTGCGCATCAGCGCCCAGGCCGGTGGGTATAACCGCAAGGTTTCCAGCATGACGGCGCGCGTATAGGTCAGTTTCTGGATGTCTTCCCACGTCGGCTCCCGATCCCCGTAAACTTCTTCGCCTTCCCTGCATATCTTTTCGGTAACTTCGGGATGCTGCGACAACAGATAGAATATCCAGCCCAATGTGAGGGCCGTCGTCTCCGTGCCTGCCCACAGATATTGTTTTATCTCATCCAGCACCTGCTGATGATCAAACTCTGGAGCTTCAGTATCAGCTTCCGCTTTCTCCAGCATTTTCAGAAGCGTTTGCTCCCTGTCGCTTAACGGCTTCGCCCCGGTCACCGCATCCGGAAGCGATAACCATGCGGAAATGGCCTGTACCGCATCCTCATCATCACTGACTTCATTTACGTCGCCGCTCACCTTCTTTGCGCGGATCGCCTTGTGGTTCTCCGGATCCGTATAGGCTTTGACCGCGCCAAAAACGGCATGAGGATTAAACGGCATCTCGCGGTCGAACAGCGCCCTGCATGCCATGTCGGCCGCCAGACCCCAGGTCTGTTCCAGAACTTCAACTTCCTCGCCGCTTGCAGCCAGGTCCGACCATTCGGAGATTTTCGATTTAACGGCCGTCATTAAATGGGGATAGTAATCCTCATAGACACTTGGATGAAAAAAGGGCTGCTGTGGTTTGCGTATTTTCTGCCAGAGCGAACCATCAATCGTGATCATGGCCTTGCCGAAGACCGGTTTAAGACCCTCGAAGTATTTTTTGTAATTGTCGACCTTGTCGACGAGAACGTGGCGGATATGCTCGATGTCAGTCAGAAAAAATATCTTTTCCGATTTCAGTTTCACCGGAAAACACCCACCGCGCCTCTCGCTCATCCGCATCAGAACCTCCATTGGATTCTCCGCGCTGAGGAATGGCGATATCTTGAACCAGACACTCTGCTCCTCGCCGAGGGTTTGGGCATAGGCGTGAGCTTCGCTCATTCTTGAATTCTCCTTTGTTTCTGATCAGTTACGTTCATATCAGGTGGCGGTATGGCCGGCTGTGTCAGGGGAAGTATTTGTCTCATTCTGTACAGTGCGTTTTGCCTGCGCCACGTCGCCGGGCCGGCCAAACGCGGATCGCAGCCGCTCGTTCCAAGTTCTTGCCTGCCTCACATCACGAATGAGATTGCCCCACTCATGGAAGGCGATGACGAAGGGATTTAGAGAATTCAGAGGCGTCACCAGGCCGTAATCGACGGGTTCTTCTTCCAGTTCTTCCTGGAAGGAACCGAACAACCGGTCCCAGATGATCAGAACGCCGGCGTAGTTCTTGTCGAGGTAGATCGGGTTTCGCGCATGGTGCACGCGGTGGTGTGAAGGGGTATTGAGCACCCATTCCAGCGGTCCCGTTTTTCCGATGATGTCCGTGTGCACCCAGAACTGCCAGACCAGACTCAGCGCGAATGCCGTGACTACTGTCGCCGGGTGAAAGCCCAGCAACACAAGTGGCAGATACATCAACCAGGTCCCGACGATCAGTCCAGTCCAACCAAGGCGATAGTTCATGAAGAAATTGAGATAGTTGCCGGAATGATGCACGGAGTGATCGGCCCACATCCAGCGAATTTCATGCTTGAAACGGTGCATCCAGTAGTAGCAGAAGTCAGCGCCCAAAAAGAGCATCACCCATGACTTCCAGTCTGTCATATCGATGGTGAACAGGCGCAGCTCGTAGACGAACATATATAATCCGGCCATCATTACGCCCATTACGGCCTTGGCTGCGGCGCGCCCTATAGCAATGCCGATCGAGGCAAATGCTTCCCCGGATCCGTAATCTCTCTTGAGATAGAACTTGCACCAGAGAATTTCGAACACGATCAAGGCGCCGAAGATCGCCAGCAGCTCAGGTGTGCGAAACACGATAGAATATGGGCTCTCATGCACGTCGTTGCTCCCCCCTCCAGATCGATATGTGAGCCAATATTTTCCGGATTGCCCCCGGGATCGGGTTATGCTGGCTTCCGTGGAAAGCTGGCCATCATCCATTCTTCCAGCACTTGCTTTTCTGAAATGCCGGCCTTCACTGGACGACCGGTGAGCTGTCTCAGGCCGCCTTTTGCGACTTCGCGATGAGCTCTTCAACCTTGGTGGCGATAGAGCCAACAGTCATGAAATCCTCGACTTCCTCATTCGCGTTATATGGAATCTCGATCCCGAACGTATCTTCGATATCGAATACGATCACCGCGAGATCGAGCGATTCGATTCCAAGTTCGTTGATGGGGGTATCCGGCGATATGCTCTTCGGCGGTTCGCGCATATTCTTCTTTAAAATATCGATAATCTGGGGTGCTACTTCAGCCATGCCCAACCCTCATGTTCACGGCTGGAAAGCCGAGTTGCATATGAACGGTTTCTACAAGACCGGTTGTGAACAAGGATAAGGCGCCGGGTGGGAAAAAATATGATCCAGATCATAAAACTCGAAGAGGCTTTGACCGGTCGAATTCAAACGAGAAAATGACTTTGGAGAGTTGTCCAATAACCGCGTGAACCAAGTCCGCGTATAACGGTATGTCCATTCCACTGGGAACAGGTATTCGAGTTTGCTGTCAATGCAGTGAGCAGATCTTGCAAATATGATGGGATGCGCCAAGGTGGGTGGTTATTCAGGAGCAGGAACGTCCGCTCCTGGCGCCTAGCAGACATCAAATGCCATCTTCCCATATGTCTGCTTGCTGGAGTAAAGCGGACATCTCGAGAAGAGCATTGCGCATATCTGGTGGACTTTCCGGTCTAGGGTCCGTTTGTCGTGACATTTTCAACTGCGCTGAGGGCAGGGGATAGCCACAGAGGTTCGGTGCGTTCACTCGTCTCTTTCGTGTGCGCTGTGTGTGCACCTAAACCCAAGGCCAGTTTGACATGGATACAGCTGGCTATGTATGGACTGCGACTATGGCTGTGAATTCCCCAAAATGCATCACGATGGCTCGGCGTTTCTCTATTGCGCCCATGATGGAGTGGACGCAAAGTTTATATAATTCAGATAGTTATAAAGCCGCGTGTGCAATATGTGTGCACTAAGAGGTCAAACGAAATCCAAACGCCTCCATGCTCGCAAGTCGTCAGCATCGCGAGCTGCAACTTGGGGGAGAACCTCGGTTATCTGTCCTGTCACGACGCGTTCAAGGGGCATCACGGTGCGCTCGGGGATTCTTGAACGTCAATTGCAACGGCGGGATCTTACCAAACCAGGTCATCGAATTCATTCGGCCGATTGAGGGCATAGAACAGGTCCGGGCGCGCAGGCATTTCATCTGCCCGAAGACCGCGAAGGCGATATCATCGTCTTCGATGTGAAACTGCATTGGCGCAGGAAAAAAGACCATGATCTGGAAGGGTTCAATGACGAACGGTTACGGACGCACGACGGATTGTCGAAACGCGATGTCCCCTTCATCATCAGCCGCGCATTGAACCCCGAGTATGCGGCACGTAAACGCGACGCGCTGGCGATGAATTATCAGACATTCGATTATGCCTTGAACGACACCGCGTGGGGGTAAACAGAGTATGGGTTGCAGCGAATCCATCCCGCTTTAGGTGCATCGCCGGGTGATTGTGATCCCCGAGACAGTGCCCGTTGGCTCGCCCAGCGAGTGCAGAAGTCCACTCCCGGCTATTCACTCGAAGTTGCAAATCGAACGGCTGCACCCTGAAAGACAATTAATTTTTGGTAAACGATTTGAATACAGCTATGCGCGGATTGTCGCCTTCTCATCGCGTTTTTCCCTGTTTTATCAAAGTGACACGTCATGATGCGGTGTGGGGTATTGGTGTTTACAATTTCGAAAAATGTTTTAACCAAAACTTGTGAGTTGTTGCAAAATGAATCAAAGGACTTCAATATAATTCCTGCGAGTTTCTTGTTGGACAATAGTTCATTTTTTCTGGCCATTACGTTTGTTGGAGTATGTACCTGTGGCCAATGTGTCCCAACCGGCATATGTCGGAACATCAGCGTTTGATCGCATCGGCAACAGAATTTCGGCGCGTGTTGTCGCAGATATTTTTCACATTTTCGATGTTTTGTTGATCCTGGTGGCAGCTCTTATTGCCAAGGTAGCCTACATTGACGCGCAGTTCGGGGCAGGCGCTCCGTTATCGCCATACCTGATTGCGGCAGGTATCTGCGGTGTCATCGCGACAATACTGTTCCAAAAGGCCGGCGCAGGATTTTCACCCGAGGTCAACAGCGGGCCATTCAGCCCGACGCGGCTTTTCGTACTACTTCTGTTTTCATTTATGGTGCTGCTGACGCTCGGCTACGCTTTCAAGGTTTCTGCCCTGTTCTCTCGCGGCTGGCTGATTATCTGGTTTTTCCAATCGCTTGTTTTTTTGATCGTGAATAGAGCGTGCTATGCGCGCGTGCAGCGCTGGCTGGTAGCGCATGGTTTTGTGGCACGGAATATCGCCATACTCGGGTGCAAGAAGGCGGCGGAGCTGCTTGCAAATACCTTGGAGAACGTGCCGGGAGTGCGCGTTGTGGCGATATTCGGTCCGACCTCCGGACTGGATAAAGTGCGTGCCTGTTCCAACCCAGGACACAGTTCGCTGGGCAAGCTCGATGATGTGATCATAGTTACAACCAGGCTGCGCCAGGACGCGATCCGCAACATCCTGAACGAGATTAACGGTCTGCCGGTACAAATCAGCGTTTGTGTCGATCCGCTGGCCTACGACGTACCCTTCTATGGTGTGTCGCGCGTCGGCCAAACCCAGCTTATCAGCTTGCGCCGAAACAAAGTCAGCCACTGGGGCCATTTGGTCAAGGCGGTCGAGGACTATGTTCTCGGCAGCTTGTTTATGCTGGTTGCGCTTCCGATTTTCGCTCTCATCGCAGTCGCTATTAAAATCGACAGCCCCGGACCAGTTTTCTTCCGGCAGCGCAGGCACGGGCTGAATCACAACATCATATCCATCTACAAGTTTCGCACCATGAATGTCATGGAAGATGGCATTGAAATAAAGCAGGCGAAGAAAGGCGACCAGCGCGTTACGCGTGTCGGCGCATTCTTACGAAAGACCAGCCTGGATGAGCTGCCGCAGTTGTTTAACGTATTGCGGGGCGAGATGTCGTTGGTCGGACCGAGGCCTCACGCGATTGCACATAACAACCAGTATGGTGAGACTCTTAAACAGGCTTCCTATGCGAGTCGGCACCTAGTCAAACCCGGTATAACCGGATGGGCCCAAGTCAACGGATTTCGCGGTCCAACCGACAGCCCGTACCTGATGCAAGAGCGGGTTCGCTGTGATCTTGAATATATCGATAACTGGTCAATCTGGTTCGACCTGGAGATTCTGCTATTAACTCTAGTCCATGGTTTTGTAGGCAAGAATGCGTATTAGCGAGATTACCCCGGAGATTTGCGCTATCAATCTGGAACATTCACGCTCAAACACACAACCTTCACTAGTCTAGAGGCAGAGCGAACTTGCGCAATTATTCGCAGACGCTTGAGGTCATAACTCAAACTGAGCTTGCAGAATCCTTGCAGCTGCCGGAACTCAATCTCGTATCTTGGGAGAGAGAGGATGAAAATCGCCATACTTGCCGGTGGTAAAGGTACCAGGCTCGCTGAAGAAACGAGCGTGCGCCCGAAGCCGATGGTCGAAATCGGTGGCCGACCCATTCTTTGGCATATAATGATGCACTACTCCCAGTTCGGTTTGAATGAGTTTGTGATCGCGCTTGGCTACAAGGGCGAATACATCAAGAAGTATATGGCCGATTACTCCTCGCTGAGTGGTAACCTGACGGTGCGTCTCGGCCAAAATGCTTCCGCATCGGTTCAGCAGCACGAAAACACCCACCCTGAATGGCAAATCGATCTGATCGATACCGGTATGGACACATTGACCGGTGGCCGGATCAAGCGGTTAAAACCTTATCTGGGCGAGGGGACCTTCATGCTCACCTGGGGGGACGGCGTCTCTGATGTAAATCTTGACGACCTCCTGGCGTTTCACCGTGCCCATGGAAAACTAGCAACCGTTACGGCTGTTCGCCCGCCCGCCCGTTATGGCCATATGCTTTTCGATGGCGACAAAATTACCAGTTTCGAGGAGAAGCCGCAGACGGCGGAAGGCTGGATCAATGGTGCCTTCTTTGTCCTGGAGCCTGAGGTTATGGATTATATCGAAGGCGATATGGTCATGTTTGAACATGCCCCGATGGAGACACTTGCACGGGAAGGTCAGCTCATGGCGTACCGCCACAAAGGCTTTTGGTCCTGTATGGATACGCTTCGCGACAAGACGAAACTGGAAGAAATGTGGGACTCAGGCGATCGCCCCTGGGCGACTTGGGAGAATTAGATATGCGCGTATTGATCACAGGTCATCTGGGCTATATCGGTACCGTGCTGGTGCCGATGGCTGTGAAGGCAGGCCACGAGGTCGTGGGATTTGACAGCGATATCTTTGAACGTTGCACTTTCGCGCCAGGCGGCAAAATCATACAGGTCCCTGAAATCCGTAAAGATATCCGGGATGTGGAAATCGCCGATCTTGTCGGCTTCGACGCTGTGCTGCACCTGGCCGGTCTGTCGAATGATCCCCTCGGTGATCTGCGTCCGAACGCGACCTTTGATATCAACCACAAGGCGACTGTCCGTCTTGCCGAAATCGCCAAGACAGCCGGCGTGAAGCGCTTTGTCTATGCGTCGTCCTGCTCCAACTACGGCTCCGCTGGCAACGACTTTATAGACGAAACTGGTGCATTCAACCCGGTGACCCCTTATGGAGAATCGAAAATAAAGTCCGAAATTGACCTCGGCAAACTGGCTGATGAGAATTTCTGTCCGACCTACATTCGTGCAGCCACGGCATATGGCGTCTCCCCGCGCATTCGTTTCGACCTGGTATTGAACAATCTTGTGGCCTGGGCGCTTACCACGGGCCAGATCTATATGAAATCGGACGGCTCGCCATGGCGGCCGATCGTTCATATTGAAGATATTTCCAGGGCCTATCTGGCCGCTCTGCATGCACCGGAAGACAAAGTTTTCAACGAGGCCTTCAATGTCGGCATCACCGGACAGAACTACCAGATCAGCGAACTCGCCGAGATCGTGGCCGATGTTGTTCCAAATTGTAAAATCGCCTACGCACCCGACGCCGGCCCGGACACCCGTTGTTACAGAGTGAACTGCGACAAGATTCGCAACGCGCTGCCGGAGTTCCAGCCGCAATGGGATGCGCGCAAGGGAGCCGAAGAACTCTATCAGGCCTATCTGAAAATCGGTTTGAATCTGGAGGAATTTGAAGGACCGCGTTATCAACGCATCAGTCATCTCAAGAAACTGCTGGACGATGGTGTTCTGGACGGCAATCTCAAACATACAGCACCACGTGCGACCGTGGAAACACAGCAACCCGATCAGGTGGTTGACGATACTGGCACGCTGGCCAGGGATTGCGCCGACGCCTCATGCCACTCATGCGGTCAGAAGGGGCTCATGGCGGTGCTCGACTTGGGTCTGATGCCGCGTTCTGACGGGCTGATATCGGATGACTCTAGGAACGGTAGGGAAAACCGCTATCCGCTCCGCGTAGGCTTTTGCCCGGAATGCACTCTCGTGCAGATTCTCGAGGCTCCGCCTCCGGAAGAGCTTTTTGGCGAGGACTATCTTTATTTCTCTTCTTTTTCCGAGGATTTGCTCGCTCATTCTCGTGCCAATGCAATGGAACTCATTGAGCGGCGCGAGCTGGGAGAGGACAGTCTTGTCGTCGAGTTGGCAAGCAATGATGGCTACATGCTGCGGAATTTCAAGGAACGCAACATTGGTGTCCTTGGAATTGAACCGGCGCCAAAGCAAGCCGAAGCGGCACGAGCGTTGGGCATTGAAACCGTCAGCGAGTTTTTCGGGCAGACCTTCGCCGAAAATCTGCGGAACGACGGACGCGCGGCCGATCTCGTGATCGCAAACAATGTTGTCGCCCATGTCGCGGATACAAATGACTTTGTCGCTGGTATCCGAAAGGTGCTGAAGGACGACGGTATGGCGGTGGTCGAATTCCCCTACGTTCGTGATCTCATCGATCACGGAGAGTTCGACACTATCTACCACGAACACCTTTGTTATTTCTCTGTGACGAGCGCGGAGGCGCTGTTCCGCCGTCATGGTCTCTACCTGAACGACATTCGTCGAGTCCCGATCCACGGCGGGTCGCTGCGTCTGTACTTTGAAACCAAGGACGAGCGTGGACCGGTTGTGGCGCAGATACTCGATGAGGAAAAGCGTCTCGGTATTGACGACTATCAGTACTATCGTAACTTTGGGACGCATGTTCAGGAATTTCGTGGCCGCGCCCGCTCTCTGATTGGGGATCTTAAAGCGCAAGGAAAGCGGATCGTTGCTTATGGTGCTGCAGCAAAGGGAACGATAATGCTGAATTACCTGGGCCTGAACGATCGAACTGTAGACTATGTCGTTGACAAGAACGTGCACAAACAGGGCAAATTTATCCCCGGAGTGCGGCTGAGGATTGACGATCCGAAAAAGCTCATGGAAGACAGGCCTGACTATGTGATGATTCTTCCATGGAATTTTCGCGACGAAATCATACGCCAGCAAGACGCCTATCATAAATCGGGGGGCCGTTTCATCGTGCCTATCCCTGATCTCGAGGTCGTGTGACGATACCCTGGCGGCGCTATGAATAATACTGATCTTACCGAGATCGAAGCTGGCGCGGCTGTCCGGGCGCGCTCTGGCCATGGCCGCGATAACTGTCCGTGCTGCGGTGGCCCAGAGACGCAGAGCATATACCGTGTCCGCGATATTCCCGTTCACAGCTGTGTCCTGTTGGACACCTTAGAAGATGCTCTGAAATTTCCGCGTCGCGACCTGGATCTTGCTTTCTGTTCGGACTGCGGTTTCGCCTTCAACAGCATCTTCGACAAAGCGGTCATGGGTTACTCGACCAATTTCGAGGAGTCGCAGCATTTCTCCGGTACGTTCAACAATTTCGCCAAGGGGCTAGCCCGCGACATTGCGCAAAAAGCTGGCCTGAGGGGCAAGCACGTGCTGGAAATCGGATGCGGCAAAGGCGAATTTCTCCTCGAACTTTGCGGGCTCGACGATAGTACCGGGCTTGGTATTGACCCGGGCTATCGAGAGGATCGGGTTGTGGGGCAGACCAGCGATAAGGTGGACTTCGTCGTTGATTTCTTCGGCCCCGCCTATAAGGAACTGGAAGCCGACATCATCCTTTGCCGTCACACGTTGGAGCATATCCGTTCGGTGCGCGACTTCGTGGTCGACATTCGCGAGATGATCGGTGACCGGAAAGACGTCGTGGTCTTTTTCGAAACGCCTGACGCCGAACGCGTTCTCGCGGAAGGTGCCTTCTGGGATATTTATTACGAGCATTGTTCCTATTTCAGTGCAGGCACTCATGCCCGCCTTTTCCGCCACCAGGGATTCGACGTGACCGAAGTCGATCTAGTCTATGACCGGCAGTACATAGTTCAGTATGCCCAGCCGACCGAAGGCGTGTCAGAGCCAAGTCTCCCGCTTGAGAATGATCTGGGCAGGATGAAGGAATTGGCGGCAGCATTCCCAGACAGGGTCGCGGCGATTCGGGCCCATTGGCGCGATCTCGTGACGAGCGCGTTCGCTGAAGGCAAACATGTTGCAATCTGGGGCGGCGGCTCCAAATGCGTCTCGTTTCTGACCACGTTGGGCCTCCGCACTGAGGTCCGCAGCGTGGTTGACATAAATCCTTATAAACAGGGCAAATTCCTGCCGGGTTCCGGTCATCAGGTGATTGCGCCCCAGGCACTTGTGGACGATCCCCCCGACATCGTCATTGTCATGAATCCTGTTTATGTCGGTGAGATTTCGAAGCAGCTCGGCGGACTTGGCATGAGTGCAGATGTCGTCGCGGTATGATGACAGAGTACGAGACAAGACACGCTGAGAAAGACCAGCCATCATCGTCTGCCTGCCCAGTCTGCAACACCAAGGCTGGTAGTGCTTTCTTCGATCTGCGCCATGTTCCCGTTTTCTGCAATGTTTTATGGGTCGAGAAGACGCGCGCTGCTGGCGCCGCCAAGGGCGATGTCAAACTCGTCTGCTGCGAGGGTTGTGGGCTGATTTACAACGCCGCCTTCGACGCATCCAAGGTCGAGTACGCGCCTGACTATGAGAATGCACTCCATTTTTCGCAGAGGTTTCAGATCTTCGCTGAGCAACTCGCCGAGGGTCTCATCGAGCGTCATGGCCTTACCGGAAAGACAGTAGCGGAAATAGGCTGCGGCGACGGATATTTCCTGAAGCAGATGGTCAAGGCTGGGGCCTGCAAGGGTATCGGGTTCGATCCCTCGATGGAGCGGCATGACAAGCGTGGATTCGTTGGCGAAAGCGTGGAGATCGTTCCCAAGGCGTTCCAGACCGGCAATCTTCCTACGCATTTCGATCTGGTGATATGCCGTCATGTGTTGGAGCATCTTCGCGACCCATTGGGTCTTCTGGCCAGTATTCGCGAGGCTGTGGGCAAGCGCCAGTCGGCACTTTATTTCGAAGTTCCCAACACCACCTGGATTTTGGAGAGCTGCAGTCTGTGGGATTTTATCTACGAGCATTATACCTACTGGACACGGTCGACGCTGGGCGCTCTTTTTGCGCGCGCGGGTTTTCACGTTCTCGAAACCGCCACAGGGTTCGGCAACCAGTTTGTGATGATCGAGGCGGACACTAGCGAACATGCCGAAGCCTCGGTTCGCGCGGAAGCTGACGCAAAGGAACAGGTGACCGTCTGCCAGCGGTTTGGAAAGGCCGCAAAGCGGCATTTGGATCGCTGGCAACATGAACTTGGCGTGTTCGCCGGCTCAGGCAGGAAAGTGGCAGTTTGGGGGGCGGGATCGAAGGGCGTCACATTTGTGAACGCCGTACCTGCCGCGCTTGAGGCGGTTGCTTGCCTAGTCGATTTGAACCCTCGCAAACAAGGAAAATTCGTTGCCGGATCCGCGCATCCGATCTTGGCTCCCGAACGTCTCGCCGAACTGCAGCCCGACGTTGTTATTATCCCCAATGCGCTCTACGAACAGGAGATCGGTGCGGAACTCTCGAAAATGGGGGTCGAGGCGGAGTTGAAGACCCTTCAATAGGCGAAAGACCATCGGCTACTTTTGCTGTGTTTCTGTCTTTTCGCCGGCTGCAAGTGTCTCGCCGCCTCTTTCCTGACAGAACAATACGAGGCAATATAAGCCTCGTGCTGCAAATCTCTATGTGCGCAACAGGTTCTGGAGATAGCGCCCGTACTCGTTCCCGCGGTGATGCGCAATATGCTCCTCGAGTTTGGCATCGTCGATAAGTCCCAGATACCACGCAACTTCTTCAAGGCAGGCAATCTTCAAGCCCTGCCGCTGCGCTATGGTCTGCACGAATTGCCCGGCCAGCAAAAGTGCCTCCTGCGTTCCGGTGTCGAGCCAGGCGTAACCACGTCCCATCTGTTCGACAAAAAGGTCGCCGCGCTTCAAATAGGCAAGATTGACATCGGTAATCTCGTATTCTCCACGAGCCGACGGGCGGATATTGCGTGCGATATCAACGACGTCGTTGTCATAGAAATACAGCCCGGTCACCGCGAAGGACGATTTTGGCTGCTTGGGTTTTTCCTCAATACCGATTGCCTTGCCGCTTTCATCAAAACTAACAACGCCGTAACGCTCCGGGTCGGCAACGCGGTAGGCGAAAACGGTCGCGCCGGTTTCGCGCGCCGTCGCGCTCTGCAACAGTTCAGGCAATCCGTGACCGTAGAAGATATTGTCTCCCAGAATTAGCGCGACTGGATCAGAACCGACGAATTCACGACCGATCAGGAAGGCCTGTGCCAAACCCTCGGGTTTGGGCTGGGGCGCATAGGATAATGAAATTCCCCACTGCGATCCGTCACCCAGCAAGTCCTGGTAGAGCGGCAAATGATGGGGTGTGGAGATTATGAGAATATCGGAGATTCCGCTCAGCATGAGAACCGAAAGCGGATAGTAGATCATCGGTTTGTCATAGATTGGCAAGAGCTGTTTGGACATTGCTCGCGTAATCGGGTAGAGCCTCGTACCGCTGCCGCCCGCAAGAATGATCCCCTTCATAAACTGTTCCCTTTCAGGTGGGCGAACTAGCGCCTGCAGGCTGGTGCGCCAAAGTGTTTGCGCGATACCGAATGATCGTTCAGTCCCGCCATTCTCGAGAATTGCACCATCAATCCGCCGGCTCAGTATACGATTTGCCGAATGCGTTCCGGGCCCTGGACAGTGCGTCTGGAAGACTTCCGATCAGCAGCGTTGTCCGTGAACCCAGTTTTCATTGCGAAAATGACAGAGCTCATTGCTCGCCCCCGAGACTATGCGCGAAGTCCGCTGGTCAGGCCAAGGCGCCTACCGTCGTAGAGTTTGGTTCTGATATTGCGCCACCAGCTTTCATGAGCAAGGTACCAGTCGAGTGTTGAGGCCAGTCCTTCCTCAAAAGTGACCGTCGGTTCCCAACCCAATTCTCGTTTGATTTTTGTCGCATCGATAGCGTAACGCTGGTCGTGGCCTGGCCGGTCGGTAACAAAGGTGATCAGCCGGTTGTGAGGCGCATGATCGGGAAAGCGCACGTCCATCAATTCACAAATCGCACGAACGACATCGATATTCTGCCTCTCGGAGTTACCGCCAATATTGTAGACTTCACCGATACGTCCTTGCGTGAGGACTGTCCACAGCGCCTTGGCGTGGTCAGTTACGAATAGCCAATCACGCACATTGCGTCCCTCGCCGTAAACGGGCAGCGGCTCGCCTTCTCGGGCATTGATGATCGTTACCGGAATCAGCTTTTCGGGGAATTGCCAAGGTCCGAAATTGTTGGAGCAGTTGCTGACGAGGACGGGAAGACCATAAGTCTCACCCCATGCTTGGACCAGATGGTCTGATCCGGCTTTTGACGCGGCATAGGGCGAGCGCGGATTGTAGGGAGTTTGTTCAGTGAATGCCGGATCATCAAGTTCAAGGGATCCATAAACCTCGTCAGTAGAAACGTGATGAAATCGGAATGACCGCCGCCGCGTCTGGCTGAGTCCCGACCAATAGCGTAGTGCAGCTTCGAGAAGCGTATAGGTTCCAATAAAGTTGGTTTGCATGAAATCGGCTGGCCCGTCGATCGAACGGTCGACATGGCTTTCGGCCGCAAGGTGCATCACCGCTTCCGGTTCGAATTCCGCAAAGAGGCGATCCAATTCCGGGGCATCGCATATATCGGAGCGCGAAAAGGCATAGAGATCGCTATTGACCGTATCCTCCAGAGCTTCCGGCATTGCTGCGTAGGTGAGCTTGTCTGCATTGAGAACATGCGCGCTGTGGCTGCCAATGATGTGGCGGATGACCGCTGATCCAATGAAGCCGCTTCCACCTGTTATCAATACGCGCATAATATCTCCAACCTGACGGACTCCAGACTTGAATGCATAGTCTCCTCGTCTGACGATGGCATCCTTATAGTTTAAAAGACTTCCGCGCCTTGAGCGGTTCTAGCCGCCAAAAGTGACACCGCAATCATGCACGGGCGGGACGACCCGGTGACTTGAAGTTGTCTTATGCCTTCGCCCAGATGGCTATTCGCCACCAAACCTCGCATCATATCCCAGGATGCCAAAAAAGTGTTGCAGCGCAAAGAAATCCGGGACGTTGTAATCAATCTCGGTTAATAGTGCGAGGATGGCTATTCGCCACCAAACCTCGCATCATATCCCAGGATGCCAAAAAAGTGTTGCAGCGCAAAGAAATCCGGGACGTTATAATCAATCTCGGTTAATAGTGCGAGGATGGCGAATTCTTGTGCTGACCTGGTCTAATGCAAATGTTGAGTTGGCAAGGTGCCCGAGCTCGGATCATGTCCTGCACAGCTTGGCACAGGTGAACCGATTGCTTAACAATTTCCTCAGAGGTTAAAAGCGAAGCCGGTCGGCGCTATGTTTGGTATAGGACCCGAGGTGGGTCTAGAGGCTTTGAACGTATTGGACCTTCCCGGATTTGGCGGTTCAATCGTGTTTCGGGATAGACAGAACCGATGAATATCTCGCTGTTCGAATTACCGGGGCCGGTGCTCCTGACACCGGAAATATTCCGTGATGAAAGAGGTTTCTTTTCAGAGACATACAACAAACGGGCGATGGATCAGGCCGGGATCACGATCCCTTTTGTGCAGGATAACCATTCGCTGTCAAAACGGATGGGTACGGTCAGAGGCTTGCATTTTCAGACTTCTCCCCGTGCTCAGGAAAAGTTGGTCCGCGTCACGCGTGGCGCGATATTCGATGTTGCTGTCGACATACGCGACGGCTCTCCTACGTTCGGCCAACATGTCGCGGTCACGCTGAGTGCGGACAACTGGCGTCAGTTCTGGGTGCCGAGAGGATTCGCTCACGGATTCTGCACGCTCGAGCCAGATACCGAGGTCATTTACAAGGTCTCCGATTACTACGACCCGGATTGCGATAAGGGCGTGGTGTGGGACGACACCTCGCTCGGGATCGACTGGCCGGTGACGCCGGTGCAAGCAGTCCTCTCGGACAAGGACCGGTCGTTGCCGCGGCTGCAGGACCTGCCTGCCTATTTCGCCTATGACGGCACCGATGTGCAAAGTCCCGCCTAACCGGCAATCTGTACGGCGGATATAGGATGCCCGGGAGGTATCAATGAGGATTGTCGTAACAGCGGGGCTCGGACTTGCCGGTTGTGCTGTTCGCTGCCGCCTGGACGGTCACACCCTACGGGATCCTTTCACCACGCAAGTGCGCCGGAATGAAAGGCCCGGTCTTGGCACAGCCGCAGCGTATGTGCAGGGCGGTCCATGAGCGCTCCAAGTATCCTCGTAACGGGCGCGGAGGGTCAGCTTGCCCGCGCCCTGATGCAGGTTGCCAACGCAACCACCAACTCGGAGCTCAGTGTCGCTGCAATCGGGCGACTAGTGCTCGATATCACAAATCCGGAAACTCTTACTGCTGCGATGGAACAGTACCAACCGGCACTGGTCGTCAACTGCGCCGCCTATACGGGCGTTGATCAGGCGGAGACGGAAGAGGGGCGGGCCTTCGCCGTAAATGCTGAAGGCGCCGCCGCGCTGGCGGAAAAGTGCCAACTCGGCGGCATCCCGATGATCCACGTCTCTACCGATTTTGTATTTCCGGGAACCCTTGAGCGCCCCTATATTGAAACTGATGCAACCGGGCCCGTCAACGCCTATGGCCTCAGCAAGTTGGAGGGAGAAAAACGCATCACCGCCGTTTGTCCGAGGCACATCATTCTGCGCACCTCTTGGGTTTATAGTCCCTGGGGCAGCAACTTTGTCAGGACGATGCTCCGCCTTGCTAGAGAACGCAAGGAGATCTCCGTCGTTGCCGATCAGCAGGGGTGCCCGACTTATGCGCCGCATCTAGCTACCGCGATCATGGAGATTACGAGCCAGATCTTGAGCAGTAAGAATGCTAAGGCGCCATGGGGCATTTATCACGCCGCCGGTAGCGGTGAGACTAGCTGGTGCGGCTTCGCGCAACAGATATTCTCAGAATCCGCGCGGCATGGCGGTCCGACGGCGCGCGTTGTGCCGATTTCGACAGAACAATACCCGACGCCAGCACGCAGGCCGGCAAATTCACGGCTCGACTGCACGAAATTGAAAGCGCGTTTCGGCATCGAACTGCCGCATTGGAGTGACGGCACGGCGAAGTGTGTCGCGCACCTCCTATCATCACAATCAGAGTGACAGCCGTGTTGTGTTCGGCCCGGCCAGAAACGGAGTGAAACTCCTCTTGAAGGACGGTGATACGCCCGCACCACTTTGCCCAATCTTGCCGATGAAATCGACATAGACCCTATCAGTCCGCGATAAGCTGCTTAGTTACTACCGGTATTTCGTACTGACATCAGCCGTAATCCGGAAAGTTGACGATCATTTTCACGCTGCAAGGCTTGGCTGGATAACAGCAACTCAGATTGACTCATGCTGCTACTATTAAGGTTATTGCGTTTGATCCCTGCAGGTTCGACATGAATACGTTGTAAGTCATTATTGAGTAATTTGCCAACCTCTCTACCTGAGGTTGTGCCCGGTGCCGACATCGTTAGCGCCATACCAGTTGACGAACCGAAAACAAGTCGAACTTGCAATAGAGCGCATGAAGTGGCTGAAAAAAACCGACGGATTCTCATAATTGTCGAAAACCTGACGGTCCCGATTGATCGCCGGGTCTGGCAGGAGGCAACCGCGCTCAGGGACGCGGGATATGTGGTTTCCATCATCTGTCCCGTCGGCGGCGATCACACGGCACGCTATGAATTGCTGGAAGGTATTCATGTCTTCCGGCATCCGATTCCCTATGATGCATCGACGCCCGCAGGCTATATTGTCGAGTATCTGTCGGCGTTATTCTGGGAGTTCGTGCTTGCTTGGCGGATCTTGTTCAAGCCGGGATTCGACGTCATTCAAGCTTGTAATCCGCCCGACACGATCGTCTTTATAGGTTTGTTTTTTAAGCTGTTTTTCCGCAAGAAGTTCGTCTTCGACCAGCACGACCTGACACCTGAACTCTATCCGATCAAATTTGGCCGGGAAGGTCTTGTTCATCGGGTATTGCTGCTGCTGGAGCGTCTGACCTTCGCGGTTGCAGACGTCTCAATCGCGACAAATGGAACATTCAAAAAGATTGCGGTCGAGCGTGGCGGCATGCGTCCTGAGCGTGTCTTCATCGTGCAAAGTACACCCGACATCAGCCGATTCAAGCGGAGGCCTGCCGATAGGAAATTGCGAAACGGCAGAAAACAGGTCGTGGGCTATGTCGGGATCATGGCTGAGCAAGACGGTGTCGATTTGCTGCTGAAGGCTATGGAGTATTTGGTTACCCAAAGCCCGGCGCGCGACATACAGTGCCTGATTGTTGGCTCGGGTCCGCAGCTTGAAAATCTCCAGCGCTTGGCACGCGACCTTGATCTGGATGATCACGTAACTTTCACTGGCTATTTGTCCGGCGAGAACCTTCTGCGCGCTCTATCGACATTTGATGTTGGGGTGATTCCGGACCCGAAAAACAATTACAACGACAAAGTGTCGATGAACAAGGTATTTGAATATATGGCTCTCGGAATTCCGTTCGTTCAGTTCGATCTCACGGAGAACATGAAAATTTCCGGCGATGTCTCGTTGTATGCAACAAACAACGATCCCGTCGAGCTGGCGCGAAAAATCGAAGACTTGTTGGACAACCCTTCGCTGCGAAAGGAAAAAGCAGATGCGGGCATGATACGCCTTGCCGATGTGGCCAACTGGGCAAAACAGGAAGAACAGTTGCTCGCGGCCTATAACTCGGTCTTCAAGAAGTAGATTTGATGGGCCCTTCATCGTCCCGGTTATGACAAGAGGAACAATATCGAATTTCCCGGCATCGTCGCTAGCCGGCAGGGAAGGGGGGCACGCTCACCATATTTCACACGGTGGGTCGACATCGAAGTTACTTTGCAGGGTTTTCGGGATCCTCAGCTATCTGGCTCTGTCGGTTTGTGAAGGCTGTATTCGTTAGGGACCGCACTGATAAATGTCAGTAAACAAATTCGGCAGAATTCCGGATTTGAGGAAATCCAAAACTTGACCGCCTCCCTTCTAAATCACCTATTGCAAAGACGGTGAAGTGTTGTGTGTTGCCACACGTGTGCGATCGTATATACGGTTAGTAACTTACCCTCAGCCAGTCACTGACGGCCCGTGTTGGCATGTTCTCAATGCGTTCCTCTCAGGACGCTGCGAATTTTCGGCAGTATGCGCAGTTTCGGATAGAGTATGTCCGTGTTCTCCTTAGTCAGGCTTATGCGATACCATATATCGGCGGCGGGGCGCTTTCTATTGCTGCGAGCGTGAACGAGAAAAATCATTGAGTGACCACTTTGCCGGATTTCACCAAGCGCGGCGGGCGTCGCGTCTTTGCTGTTGCCGTAGGGAAACGCAAATGTGCGAACCTCGGCGCCGCTCAGGCTTTCCAGAGTGTGCTTGCTGCGGCCTATTTCCTCGCTCAGTTCGCTATTCTTTAGAGTGCGGCAGTGGACATGGCTGGCGGTATGGTTGCCAACCTCTAGTCCGAACGTGACAAACTCTTTTACGTCACTCGGACGAAGGTAAAGGGCGCTTTCTTCCCACAGATCTGTTTCCGTGCAACCCAGTCTGTCTAGAATTCGCTGCTTCAGGTTCCGCCTGTCCTGTAGTGTTCCGCGCGTAACGTGATTTGCTAAATAGTCTCCGACAGTCGGTTGCTCCGCTCCGTTCTCGCTCAAAATGGAGGCAAGGGCATCTGGCCCGTGCTCACTGACAAGGTAGCTCATCAGATTGTCGAGACAGAAGGCCCGTTCAGTAATCATTTCAGGGTTGAGGAAGACCACTCCGGGAACGTCATGCTTCTTCATAAGGGGAGCGGCGATCTCTAGGGTGGACCTGAATGAGTCGTCGAATGTTACAAGAAGCGGCTTGGGCGGAAGTTCGCCCGATATGATCGTGTCGACATCAACGACATCGTAGTTCTCGAGGTAGTATTCAATGTGATCGTGAAGCACGTCGGGGCTTGTTGTGATATTCAGATGTTTCAGGAACGGGCCTGGATCATCGCGAATGTGGTGGTAAAGAACGCACGTCAATACAGGTTTCGGCATCGTTAGAAACCTTCTCGTCCGGCAGTCAACGGTGCTTCCTGTCTTGGGAAGTGCTCGGTCGCCGGCTGGAAACCGCGGTGCTCCCGCGACCGGAAAAGCACAGTTGGCTTCTGGCTAAAGGCCACCGTGCCGGATCCGATTTTATTGAATTCTGCGAGGTTCACCATTATCACAAAACGCACGAGCTTGCGCCCTGATATTTGCTAAAATCGTATGAAATCCAGTTCCTTGTCATCCTATCATCGCTATTGTTCTATCAGAAGTGCATTTGACAGAACCGGTGATCAAGGGACAACCTTTGAGACTAGGAGAGCACTGCCAGACAAAACCAGCAACGCGGCCACATATTCTGTGTGCGGGCAAATTACTGTTACCACTGTTCTAGCCTCTTAACATGCCATGAAGGTGGGAATTACACGCACTGAAGGGTTTGGCGCCGGGCCGTTGTATTGACTGTGTAGCCGTGATGTGAGGCCTTCGTGATGGGGTCGAGTTTGGGAGCCAAGCGAGCGTGACGGGTTCAATTGTTGAGGAAAGTCCGGAGTGCTGACAGATCGCCAATGAAGATCCTGTTTCATCATCTCATTGAGAATATAGCCCCCAGCCAAGATGCGGCAACTGCCCTGATCGACAGGCAGGAAACCGTGACCTACGCGGGATTGTGGCAAGAAGTCCGCGCCATGGCGGGGGCTCTCCAGAAACTCGGGCTCGAGCGTTACCAGCGGATGGCTGTGTATCTCGAAAAACGGAAAGAGACTGCAGTGTCTTTTTTTTCGGCGTCAGCTGCGGGTGGCGTATTTGTACCAATCAATCCGCAGCTTAGGAGCCTGCAGGTGGGTCACATCCTGCGCGATTGCAGTGTCCGAATTTTGGTAACGAACGCTGAGCGGTTGGATGCGCTGCAGGATGAACTGCAACAGTGTCCGGAACTGAAGACAATCCTGATTGTAGGTAAGCTGCAGGATCGCAGCTGGAATTTGCCCGGAATCGAGCTTCTGCCGTTTGGCGACTGGAATGGTGCGCTGCGCAATTGCGGGACTGTTGAAACCGACATGGCAGCCATCCTCTACACATCGGGGAGCACGGGTAAACCAAAAGGCGTCGTTCTCTCTCATCGCAACCTAATGGTCGGTGCGGAGAGCGTGAGTCACTATCTGGATGTCCAATCCGGCGACCGGATACTGGCCGCGTTGCCCCTGAGTTTCGATGCGGGACTAAGTCAGCTCACGACAGCCTTCTATAAGGGTGCTTCGGTGGTGTTGTTGAACTATCTGCTGCCACGCGACGTTATTCGGCAATGCGAGAAACACCGCATCACAGGGCTGACCGGTGTGCCCCCATTGTGGATCAAGCTGGCACAGGAAGTGTGGCCGACCGCCGCCGCCGAGTCTTTGTCCTATTTCGCAAATACGGGCGGTCACATGCCGAGGAAGACCCTGGAGGCCCTGCGAAAAATCTTTCCCCAAGCCAGACCATTCCTGATGTACGGCCTGACAGAGGCATTCCGATCGACCTATTTGGATCCTGCAGAGGTAGACAATCGACCAGATTCGATTGGTAAGGCCATTCCCAACGCAGAGATTTTGATCCTTGGAGAAGACGGACGCGAGTGCGCACCAGGCGAAGTAGGAGAGCTCGTCCATCGCGGTCCGTTGGTGGCGATGGGGTACTGGAATGCCGTTGAGCAGACTGCGCTGCGCTTTCGGGCGATGCCGTATCGGTCATCGGGACTCATAAACCCTGAATTTGCAGTCTGGTCGGGCGATCTCGTACGCAAAGACGAAGATGGTTTTCTGTATTTTGTCGGTCGCGACGACGACATGATCAAGACCTCGGGATATCGGGTCAGCCCGTCCGAAATTGAGGAAGTCGTCCTGTCCAGCGGGCTGGTATCAGAGGCCGTAGCACTCGGTATGCCGGATGATCTTCTAGGTCAGAAGATCATGGTTCTTGTCGTTACGGATGCAGATGATCGGTTTGATGCCGAGAAACTGCTTGACCATTGTCGACAACATCTCCCGTTATACATGGTCCCTCACGAGATTGAACGACGCGAAGTACTTCCGCGAAATCCGAATGGTAAATTTGACCGCGCAGTCCTGAAACATGAGCAGTTGGAAGCAGTCGGGGACCAGTTGTCGTGAGCGAGCATACACATCCCGCAATTGCTTCGTTCGAGACGGACAATGCCGGCCTTCTCCTTGGTGGAGTACCGTTGGAGCGCTTGGCCGCCCGGATCGGCTCCACACCATTCTATGCTTATGATCGATCGAGGATCGCAGACCGCATCTCGTATCTGCGTCGTCACCTCCCAAAGCAGATTCATCTCAGTTATGCGATCAAAGCGAACCCGATGCCGGCTGTGGTCCAATATATGTCAGGCATCGTCGATGGCTTCGACGTGGCGTCAGCGCTGGAAATGAAAACCGCGCTCGATACGCCGATGGAGGCCGAAAAAGTCAGTTTTGCCGGACCAGGCAAAACCACGGCTGAACTCGCACAAGCCATCGCCGCTGGTATTGTCATAGAGATTGAATCAGAAGGCGAGATGCGTCGCATTGACGACCTGGCCAACGAGACCGGAATTCGTCCGCGTGTTGCCATTCGGGTCAATCCTGACTTCAGCGTCAAGGCGTCGGCGATGCGTATGGGTGGGGGGTCAGCCCAATTCGGCATTGACGCGGAGCGCATTCCTGCCGTGCTGGCGGAAGTGAAGCAACTTGATATGGACCTTTTGGGCTTTCATATCTTTTCCGGATCACAAAACCTGCGAGCCGATCTGCTGGCAGAGTGCCAGGAGCAGACTGTTGCGTTGGCGCTTCAGCTTGCTGATGTGTCACCAATTCCCATCCGCCATCTCAATCTGGGAGGTGGATTCGGCATCCCATATTTCCCTAATGATGAGCCACTGGACCTGCCGTTTATCGGGGACAAACTGCATACACTGCTCGCCGAACAGATTGAGCCGCGGCTGCCCGACGCCCGGGTCATCATCGAGCTTGGACGCTATATTGTCGGCGAGGCAGGGATTTACGTCTGCCGTGTCGTCGACCGGAAAGAGTCAAGGGGGCAGGTGTATTTGGTCACCGATGGTGGTCTACACCATCAGCTTGCGGCCTCCGGCAATTTTGGCCAAGTTATCAGGCGGAATTACCCGGTGGCGGTAGGCACCAAAATGAACTGGGACGTTGAGGAAACGGTTTCGATCGTTGGTTGCCTGTGTACGCCGCTTGATTTGCTGGCCGACAAGGTGCCCCTGCCAACAGCCAACGTTGGAGACTTGATCGTTATCTTTCAGTCAGGCGCCTATGGCTATACAGCCAGTCCAACTGCCTTCCTGTCCCATCCATCACCTTTGGAAGTCCTCGTGTAGCCGGAATTGCAGACAAGAAAGATTCTCTCCTTTGTCTCGATGATCCGAAGGGTGGCAGCAGTTGCCAAAGACCCTACTCAAATCCGCGCCTCAGGGAATCGCCACAGAAAATCCAAGGGAACACACCTGTGACAGTCGTCGTCAAAGAAATTCAGAACCAGGACCTCGAGGAGGTGTCAGAATTCCTCCATCGAGAGATGTGGAAGGGCATTTCACCAGCCGACTGGTTGAGATCTCTTCAGCTCCCCTGGTCGTTCGAAATCCCTCACTACGGATATCAATTGCGTGATAACGACAGGTTGGTTGGCGTCTATACGGCGATCTTTTCGGAGCGGCCAATACGAGGAAACCCCGAACGATTCTGCAATTTGGCCGCGTGGTTTGTGCTGCCTGATTATCGGCTACACAGCATCAAACTGCTGAAAGCGCTTCTCGACCAAAAGAACTGCCATTTGACCGATCTCTCACCAATACCCCATGTCGTCCAGATTATGAAGAAGTTTGGGTTCTCGTTACTTGATGCAACGCTGACGGTTCAGCCCAATCTGCCGTTTTGGCGGTGGGCATCCCGGAACGAGGTCATCACAGAACCGGAATGCATTCGAGAGGAGCTGGGCGGTGAAGTCCGCCAAATATTCGACGATCATCTGGGTCTTGGGTCACTTCGCCATATCGTGCTCAAACATAACGGTGATCCCTGCCTCGTCATGTATGTCATACGCAGCCGCAAAAAGATTCCATGCGCCACGGTGCTGTATGTGAGTGACAGCAAAGTTCTCGCCAGGCGGTATAAGACGCTTTCACATTTTTTTCTTTTAAGGGAGCACACATTCCTGACGATCTTTGAAAGCCGCTTCCTGGAGCGGTCGCCGGTTCTGTCTTTTCAGCTGCAGTCGCCGCACCGCAAGCTCTTCCGCAGTTCCACGCTATTGGCAGAAGATATCGACAATCTGTATTCAGAGCTTGTGACTCTGGTGCAACCTTCGCAGATCCAATGAGGCCATCCTGATTTCATCGAAGGCATCCGGATAATCTGGAGACTATCGAGAGGTCTTTTCCCTAATGAATTCTGCCAGTGTCCCGACAGTCTCGAATGTCTCCGCATCGATCTCATCGCCATCGATCGTGATGTGGAACTTTTCCTCCAGTGAGAGGACCACGGTTACGACGGCCATCGAATCGAGCTCGGGCAAGCTTCCGAGAAGTGATGAAGAGGCATCGAGATGATCGGCCCGTTCTCCCAGCTCCAAAGCGTCACGAAGAACACCTCTTATTTCATCAATAATACTCAATTTTACTTCTCTATCCTGTATTGTCATTGTGGGTTTGCCGACGATTTTTAGTTGATTATGTATTGATTGATTTTCACAAATTCCAGGTAATTCAAGCTCATGATGACGGGATTTTTTCTGTTTGCGAGAACGATGTGAAACCTGCGTTAATGATGCCACTCGGTTTTTTGTTGCCAAGCTCCGGTTACGTTGTCATCCACCAGTATACAGGCCTATCTTGCCGGCAGTTCAGCATGACGTGATTCAGGCCGAACGATTTCGCTCCAAAACGAAGCAAGACGCATGCCGTAGAGCGTGTTCTGTAAATTGCTGAGACGACACAAAATAGCCCTTTGGCGTTGAATGTCATACCTCGCTGACGATGGAATTTGATTATTGCGAAGGCTCTATAGCATGTGCGGTCCTGATACGCCGCAACTGCGCGAGCAGCATGTTAATATTGTACCGCCGAACAAATGTGAGTGAGATTGTAAGCTGATGAGTAAGAAAAGGCGCCTTGCGATCATTGTTGTGAGTTACAACACGCGCCAAATGACGATTGATTGTCTTCGCTCGGTCATAGCGGAAACAGGAGAAACGGACTACGAGCTCATTGTTGTCGACAATGAATCCAGTGATGGTTCAGCGGATGCCATCGCAAAGGAATTTCCGCATATTAAGCTGATCCGGCCGGGGGAAAATCTCGGATTTGCGGCAGCGAATAATCTTGCTGCAGATCAGACGCGATCTGATCTCATTTTGTTGCTCAACCCGGACACCGTCGTTCTGGATAACGCAATCGACAGACTCGTGAGATTTGCCGAGAACTATCCGGAGGCACGGATCTGGGGGGGGCGAAATTTGTTTGGCGATCGCCGCCTCGATCCCACGTCTTGCTGGCGACGCATGACGCCGTGGAATGTTTTGTGTCAAACGGCCGGTCTTAGCAGAGCCTTTCCAAACAGCCCGATCTTCAATTCAGAAGCATATGGAGGCTGGCAGCGTGACGATATTCGCCAGGTGGATATCATATGCGGCTGCTTTCTCCTGATCGAGAGATCCTTGTGGGATTCCCTCGGAGGTTTCGACAAGACCTTTTTCATGTATGGCGAAGAGGCGGATCTGTGTTTGCGGGCCAAACGAGCAGGGGCCACGCCGATGGTCACGCCGGATGCGACGATCATCCATTACGGTGGCGTATCGGAGACCGTGAAATCAGACAAGATGATCAGGTTATTATGCGCCAAAGCGCGTCTTGTCCAACGGCACTGGAGTCCATTGACGCGGGATCTGGGCCTCACTCTTCTGGCGCTTTGGCCATGGTCACGCTGGATTGCATATGCCGGCGCAGCCAGATTAACGTCGCGTGCGAAATACGAGGAAAACGCGCAAATGTGGGGCGAGGTGTGGTCGTCTCGCGCAGAGTGGCGCAGCGGCTACGGGGAGGCTGTTGGCTGCGATTGAGCAAGCGCTAATGAATTCAGCGTGAAAAAGCCGTCACGACGCTCTTTCGATAGCGCCTCCACGGATGGCGGACCCTGCGAATATAATACAAAAATATATATGCGTAGCTCGTCAGCATTTCCTGCAAAGTCTTCGCATTAGCTCGAGCGACGCCCGCAAGCGCGATGTATCTGCGCGTTATCCTCGTCCGGTGGTGGCGAAGATCTGCATGATATCTCTTGGCCAAGGTGGAATCTGGATCTTCAGGGGGCGCCATTCGCTCTGCCAGATATTCTTGCACATGAACAAATGGGCCAGCGAAACACAACTCCAGCGCCAAAATATGATCGGGATCACGGTGGATTTGCAGAAGGGGTGTTTTCCGCAGCGCGTCCGATCTGACCATGCTGTAGATCGGATCGAAATAGAGGGGGTCGCAGTCTGTCAGCCACAAAAATCGCCGCAACCTGCGCAAACGCGAAGGCGATTCCAAACGCAGACCGTGAAAAGCCGCACAGCGCTTCGTACCATCCTGCTGTATGAAGCAATAGTCGGTTGTAACGCCTATCGCATTGGGACTGGTATCGAGTTGAGCCACACAGCTACTCGCATAATTCTCGATGAGCCTGTCTCCACAGCCGATCCAGCGAAAATACTTTCCTCGTGCAAGCCGAAACACATTATTGAAGTTCTCAATCTGGCCCTGGTCGCTCTCGCTGCGGTAATAGACAATGCGCGGGTCGGTCTGTGCGGCTGCCTCCATGATTTCTTGCGTATCGTCTGTCGAAGCGTTGTCAGATATGATGATTTCAATATTCGCAACGTCCTGAGCCTGCAACGACTCGAGTGTGCGTTGAAGGTTGGATCCTCCATTTCGTACCGGCAGGCCAAAACTTATGAGGGGTTGCTCGTCCAATTTTGATGCACGCTATACAGTCATATGTTTGTAGAATTGCGTTCGACCGCCAAATGGCAACAGTCATTGAGCACGCCGATTCTTGTAAACTGAATTGACAGGGTGGTCTAGGAAATCTCCCGATTCAATGGGATTAATGAGACCGCAGGGTTAAGGCTCTTTTTGTCAAGGGGGTGTCTGAAAGGACTGACTTGGGCAATCTCCCGGTCGGTAAGGTCGGCTCCGGGGCAGGTGTAAAAATACCATCGCCACGAAGGAGTGTGCATAGTTCAATTCGCTTGAGCTCGGCAGAATTCTAAGGAACTTGACTATGAAAGACCCATATATAAATAGGAAATCACTGCCATACAAATTTAGAAAAAATAGATCAAAGTATATAAAAGAAATTATAGATATTATTATATCAGAAAAAGGAGAATGCAAGATATTAGATATCGGTGGGACCGAAGAATATTGGGATATATTAAGTGATTATATGTCAGAAAAAAATATATTGATAGACATATCCAATATTACTGGAAAAGAGGCAGCAAATAAAAGCAGGTTTAGGTTTATTTCAGGCGATGCAACGAATATGAGTGAATTTGCAGATAATTCATATGACTTTGTACATTCCAACTCAGTTATTGAACATGTCGGTGACTGGTCAGCAATGAAGCATATGGCAGTCAACGTCAGCCGGCTTGCGCGCAGATATTATGTCCAGACACCCAATTTCTGGTTTCCCTACGAGCCGCACTTCCGGTTTCCCTTCTATCACTGGTTGCCGGAGCAACTCCGATTCAGGTTGCTTATGCTTATAACGTTGGGCTTTCGTGGTAAACAGGACACTGTTGATGGGGCGATGGAGCAGGTTCAAAGTGTCCAGCTGCTCGACAGGCGTCAGTTCTCAGCATTGTTCGACGACGCGGAAATTGTCCCTGAGAGATTTCTGTTATTCACGAAATCGTTGATTGCAATAAGGAAGTGATTCTGTTTTTTTAACATAATTACAATGCGTTACGTTGTGTGTGTTTAGAATGTGTCGCTATAAATTAATATCGAAACATGTGATTTTAGCAGTGGTTTTCGTCCTTGTTTCGTTAATTTCCACGCATGTCATATTGAGCATTCTGGATCGGGGGGAGGCCGCATCTGGTGAGCGTGCAGACGCTATTCAGGATTTCGATGTTACGTGGGTGTTTGATGAGCCTGTTCGATTTGGTCGCTTTGCGAACGGACACTACTGGGTTGTCGGGCCGGTCACAGTCAATAAGATACTCCCTGCCGGCGACGGGCATCACAATGGCTGGGAGGTAAATCCTAATGATGTCGTCCGGCAGGGCTTCGACAGCCGGATCGCTGATTTCGACGCAACCCGTATTCCTAAACTTCCCTATCGTGCATCGGACGGGCAATCTTTGGTGAAAGTTGTATCGCTGGATCCATCCGCGTCCGGCGACTGCAGGCCTTGCATCAAGAGCGCGTCGGTGCTGACCGTGTTGGACAAGGTGCCTCCAAACAACGGACGAACGGTCTTTCGACCCCCATATTTCGGGAACAAGAAGCCGTTGATCAGCACCGCGGGATTGCAAACCAAGCTTGTTCCTCAATTGGCCGAAACCAAGTCAGCGCCGTCATTTGATGAGATCGCGGACCGTTACAAAATGGTCCAGCTGGATCACAAGGTTGGTTGGACAGGACGAAAATTGCATCCGGTAGATGCAATGCCCGATTACGGGTCAGACATCGGGAGCAGAAATGCGGCATCCTTGCTCGCGCTTATGCTGGAGGGCGACGATTCTGCTAAATGGGACGGTCTCGTGCGGTACGTCAACAACGGGATCGATATATATTACATGTTTCTCCAGGGCGTCGACTGGCCTGCGAATGGAGGTCATGGCGAGGGCCGCAAGCTGCCGGCGTTCTTTGCTGCCGTGATGCTTGGCGACAATTCCATGGTTGAAACATTGCGCAAGGCTGATCTTCGTGCGTTTGGGGAAACAGGCGGCATCTATAAGTCAAAGAACGCTAAGACAATCTTGTTTGGTCAGATCACGGCGCCGGAAGAGCAATACTGGCGCAGCCTCGTCTACGGGACCGGCTCGCGGACGATCATCGATCCATATTTTTTTATCGATGGCGGTGAGCGGCCGGGAAAATCATATCAACATTGCTGTACGGCCAAGAGCTGGAAAGCAACGGCTGCGGCTCTTCTGCTTATGCCCCGTTTGCGGCAGGCCTTTCAGCGTGAGGACCTCCTGCAATATGTTAGCCGGTGGGTGCAGTTTGGAGCCTGGACACAGCCGGACCCCTGCGCACCTGCGATCGGTTCCTGCGTCGGTGGCGACAATCCCGGCACCGCCTGTTCGACGGCGAACGGAGATACGGCGTGTAAGGGCGACAATGCGGTCTGCGACCTCCAATCCCACTGGGCTGAAAACTACCAGATAGCCTACGGGCCTGATGGTCAGGGCTCCTGCATTCGCGACAAGAATCCCCGGGACGGTATTGGTCGATTTCCCCTGAGCCATGGAACGGAAGCAGACGGCGGATACCACGGTGATAACTTCGCTGATGAAATGTGGGTGACACACGCTGCACCCCTCATTTAAGTAGACACGCCTTTGGCCCAACTAGGTGCATGATCGCCAATATTCTTGTGTCGGAATTGCACGGTCGGCCGACGAGTCTGAATAGCCTTTTTGGGAGATACCCGTGGCTAACGCGCAGGATATTGGTCAGCAGCCGGATAAGGCGGCCGGCGGTCTTGAATTGGCGGGCAAAAGGTCGCTGATCATAGTATATATATTTCTTGTTTCTCTTCTTCTTCCATTTAAATTGACAATAGGCCCAGTTCTTATTTTTCCATACAGAATAGTGTCAATAGTTATATTCTTTTATGTTTTTTATAGGTGGATTTTTTACAATATATCTGGATCAAGAATTCCGGATTTATTAGTTATTCTTCATGCCGTATGGGTTATTTTTGCTCTTATGATAGTTCATGGATTTTCTCAAGCCATAGAAACTTCTGGAGTATACTTTATTGAATTTGTTACTCCGTACCTGATTGCAAGGATACTTATTACAAACGCTGATGAATTTCATAGAGCTTATAAATTTCTATATATGATAATATTATTCCTTTTGCCTTTTGCGATCTACGAGTCTTTCACTGGGCATTATCTACTTCTTGATCTATTGAACAAGATTTATTCTTCCCACGAGATTGCAGTGTGGCAACCTCGATTCGGATTGGTGCGCGCCATCGGCGTTTTTGAGCATCCCATTCTTTACGGTGTCTTTTGCGTCTTTGCGTTTTCGATGGCTTTCTATGCAATGGGCAATGCAAAGTCGTTGATTATGGCGGGCTTGCGTACGTTGCCGGTCTTTATGGCAACCTTCTTTGCGCTCTCTGCAGGTCCGCTCTTGGGTCTTGTCACACAAATGGGCTTGATCGCTTGGGATCTTGGTACGCGATGGTTGCCAAACCGATGGATCCTGTTGATCGGTGCGATCGTCGGCAGTTACGTCTTTGTCGATATCCTCTCAAATCGCAGCCCGATTGAAGTCCTGATTTCGCATGTCGCGTTTCAGGACAATAGCGCATACAATCGGGTTCTGATCTGGGTGTTCGGCACTGCGGAAGTCGCCCGGCATCCGTTCTTTGGTATCGGCCTGAACGATTGGATCCGCCCGAAGTGGATGTTCCCGAGCGTTGACAATTTTTGGTTGATTACAGCCATGCGTTATGGTCTGCCGGCGTTGATATTTTTGGCGAGTGCGATTGGTATACTGCTCTGGAAACTGAGCTGGCGGAATTTCCGCTCGGTACGCCTGTCCAACTACCGCAAGGCATGGGTCTTTACCCTCAGCGGCCTTATCGTTGCTGCCTCTACAGTCCACCTTTGGAACCAGGTGTTCTGTCTTTTTGCATTCTTCCTTGGTAGCGGCGTCTGGATGCTGAGTGCGAATGACGAAACGGAGACTGACGAAGCTTGATGTGTGATTACTCAGGCCGTGCCAGAGAGCCACTGGATACACATGCAATTGGACGCTGAGGAGTATTGGAACCGTTTCATGGTGGCCCAGCGGGCTAAACCAGCGGGGGCATTGCTTCGATCCCTCGCTCGTATCGCCTCTGTGTTTGCTAGCGCAATAGCGCTTGTCTTTGCTGTAGGTTGTATCGGTCCGGTGGCGAACGGAAACGAGCCACAGGAGCTTGGGGAGCAGACGATCGTTTTCGACCGGATCGAGATTGCAAAACAGGCTGGAGATATCAAGCTGGTCGGAGATATCGATGGCGACGGCCTTTTGGATCTTGTCCTCGGTGGTTCCCCTGAAGAGCCTTTGACCTGGTGGCGCTGGCCCGACCTTCATCCCACACAAATCGCGACTGCCCGTGTCGAGTTCACGACCGATGGGCTTTTGGCTGATATCGACGGCGACGGCGATCTCGACATTGTGACGCCGGACGGCGACAAGGAGGACAACCTCCTATGGTTCAAGAATCCGTGGCCTGAAGGCAGTCCTGCTGAGGCAAGCCAGTGGCGCCGCCACATCATCGGCTCAATCGGGAACTGGGGGAAGGACGTCGAGGCGGCCGACTTCGATGGCAACGGCCGTGTCGATATTGCTGCCAGGTCGAACGATCACTTGATGATCTTTTTCCAGGACACAGAGGGTGCTTGGTCCAAAATGAGCCTACTCGGAGTCAAGTTGGGGGAAGAAGGAATGGCGAGTGGTGACATAGACACCGACGGGGATATTGACCTCGTTGTCTCCGGCGAGTGGTTGGCCAACCCGGGAAGTGCCTTGGCAACTACACCGGCAGAGTGGAAAGCTTATAGGGTCGGCGCTTTCGATCCCTCGTTCAAGGCTGTTGTCGTTGACATAGATCAGGATGGAAGTCCTGACATTCTCACATCAAGCTCGGAGCACACCGCAGACGTGACCTGGTTCAGTGCCATGTCTGGGCCAAAAAAGAAATGGACGCGACATGTAGTTCAACCCGCCTTGACCGGCGCACACACCCTACAGGCTGCGGACATGGATCTCGACGGGGACATCGATATTGTCGTTGGCCAGATGCATACGAGTCCGGAACGTGTGCTGGCCGTACTTTACAATCTCAACGGCAAGGGTACGCGTTGGGCAAGGCAGGCCATCGACAAGACTGGTCTGCACAACGGAGAGGTTGCCGACATCGATGGTGATGGCGATTTTGACATATATGGCGCGAACTGGACGGGAAACCCACCGCTGCGGGTTTGGTTGAATCGGCTGGATCCGCCCAGGACTCCACACAGACTCGACCGGTGGCACTCAAGCCAGATCACCAAGGATCATGTGCGCTCGTTCGGACTTGCCTTTGCCGATATCGACGGTGACAAGCGGACTGATGTTATCTCGGGACCGTTCTGGTACCGCCAGCCGTCCAGGCCGTGGGATGACGACTGGGAGCAGTTCCGACTGGGAGACGGCCTTGACGCTTTCGCGGTGGCGGATCTTGACGACGACGGACATCCAGAAATATTCGCGCAGCGCAGCGGCGGCACAACGCTGAAATTCGTATGGCTCGGGGCTGCCAAATCCAGCGCTCATGACTTCGAGGAACACATTATCGGCGAAGTCCCCAGGGCGAGCCACGACCTGGGAAGCCAGGGACACGTGGTTGCTGATATCGTTCCGGGAGGCCTTCCCGAAATTGCGGTCTCGAGCGGCAAAGGCGTGTTTTATTTCGAAAGCTCCGACGACCCTGCTTCCGTGCCGTGGTCGCGCACGCACGTCAGCCAGGACCCGTCGGACGAGGGAATTGTGCTAGTTGATGTCGATCGCGACGGTCTTCTCGATCTTGTAGCAACGACGGGCGATGCCAAGGAAGTGGCCTGGTGGCGTAATCCTGGCGACGGTACAGCCGGCTGGACACGTCATGAAATAGGCGTGCTTCCCGAAGCCGTTTTCCCCGACCGGGTCGGCGCTGCTGACTTTGACGGCGATGGCAGGGTCGATGTCGTAGTGAGCGAGGAAAATGGTGAACCCCAAGGCGCGGAATCTTTTTGGTGGCGCCAGCCGGAGGCGCTGGGTAACAGGGGATGGGAAAGACAGAAGATCACCTCGCGTGGCTCCCTTAATAGCCTGGCGGTGGCCGACATGGACGCCGACGGAGATATGGATATTGTTATGGGCGAGCACTACGGCAAATTGCGCACGTCAATCTGGAACAACCTGGGCGCGGGACATTTCATCGAACAAATGGTGGGCGAAGGTGCAGAAAGCCACCTGGGCGCGCGCGCAGTTGACCTTGATGGTGACGGCGATCTTGATATCGTTTCGATCGCCTGGAGCAAGTTTAAGCCAATCCATGTCTGGCGCAACGACGCCGTCAGATCCGCCCTTCATAAATAGACCGGTAGCGTTCCTAGTCCGACACAGTAAATTTGATTGGCCGTATCGATGCTTTTCTTCGATCGAGTGTTTTGCTGAGAATACAGCTTTTGCATATACACCAGCACCTGAATATGGCCTTCGCTTTCTAGTTGTATTTCGGGGGCCATTGGTTAACTTGAAATGTGTTGGTTCGAATGAACCAGAGGAGGCTCTGATTTCCTTACTGTGGGTCAGACTTGCCTCTTAGTGCTTGCGGTACTTAAGGTGAGAATAATGCGCAGATATCTCGCATTCGTGCCGTGCGACGTGCCAATGCTGTACTCTCCACACGGGCCAGGTCGCTCCTGCCGCAATGGTGTGGTTTGTCGCCCGCAGATCCAATGGCAATTTCGGCCGCTGTCTAAATGGTAAAAAGCACATTCGCCAATACCATTCGTCGCTATATGCAAATTGGCGCGTCGGCGAGGCGATTGATATTTCGGGGGTCGCTGGCGATCTTCGTTCTAATCGTTGGCGTCCTGGTTATTTGGACTATCAGTTCGCCATTGATCGAGATATCCCATGTTTCGGAAACCTATCCGAGGCGCACGGAAGAACTCACTGCAAATATTGGGGGCCGTCATCACCGGCTTTCCTGGCCACCTGTCTGGCAACTCAATGATGGTCCTGATGAGCCAGTACGCCAGGGATGGCCAAGGGCCAAGTGGCCAGACTTCATCATCGAAATTCCCGTCGACAAGCTCAAGCTAGGGCGCAACGAGGTGGTGATTAAGACAAGCGACTGGATGGGCCGCTCGCAGCGACTGGTTCGCTCCTTTAACTACGACGACCGCCGCCCATCATTACCTCTCAAGATCGACTGGTCAGTGACTCCGTTAGAGATTCAGGATGGCCATTGGGAGACAATCAAGCGCAAAAATGGTACATATGTTCGTCCTAAACCCGGCTTCGAGGCTTACGATCGGATTGCTCTTGCGACCGGCGCATTTCCAATCAATCGCCGTATTGAAACGACGATTGTATATCGTGGGCACATCCTTGACCGTATTCGTGCCGGCGCTCACGAGTTCGGTTTCGGTATCCTGTCTCTCTGGGGTGGCCATCCGGGTGTTGTGAATAAAAAGCCACGGGAGGGCTGGAGTTTTGCTCTGGCGTGGTATTGGAGCAAGCCGGGCGGCGCAGGAAACGAAATCTCATATCGCTATAACAAGTCAAAACCGGTGTGGGTTGGATCTTACAGGGATCTGGAAGTCGTCCCTGACACGGAATACAACGTCGTGATCGAAGTCAGACGGTATGCCGGAGATGGTAAACCCTATATCCAGCAACGTCTCAAATGGTGGAAGGCAGGAGACTCTGAGCCTGCAGATTGGGTCGTGACCGAGGACCGTGAGGGTGCGCCACTGCCGGGTGGAGAATATGCAGTAGGTCTGATCGCGTATAATTGCCTGGTTGAATTCGGCTCCATTTTCATCGCCCCCCTGTAGGAGGCTCTGTTGGTACCGGACAAGTCTGATCCGCCACGGGAATTGGCTTCGGAGGCATGGTTGCGTCGGATTCTTAGCGCGGCGTTGCTCTGGTTTCAGCGTCGGCGTCGGCAATCTTTCGACCGGTTCCTCGGCGAGGATGCCTGGATCGTAGCGCCACACCCCGACGATGAAGTACTTGGTTGCGGCGGAACCATCCTGCGGAAGCGTCGGCTCGGCGCCGAGGTCCGCGTCGTTTTCCTGACCGATGGCGAGGGCTCTCACCCGGATGCGCTGTCGGCCAAAGAATTGGCAACGCGTCGCAGAGACGAAGCGATCCGTGCTTGCCGGGCACTCAATGTCACTACCGACCGGGTCTTTTTTCTCGGCCTGACCGATGGTGCCTTGAAGGATCAGATCGACGCATGCGTAACAAATCTTTCCGATCTTTTTGCACGGCACCGCGCCGGACAGTTTTTCGTGCCGCACCGGATGGAGCCGCCGAGTGATCATAAGGCAGCATGGTGCGCGACGACCGCTGCGCTCGACAGACTCCAAATGCAAGCGACAGTCCTGGAGTATTCCGTCTGGTGCTGGGATCGCTGGCCTTTCGTGCGGCTCGGCCCAGGCGGCGGTGTTTTGCGTCGGGTAGCACGTCGCGCCAGGGATATGTTTTGGGCCATGAGCTGGCTTTTCGGTTGCCGGGCCTGGGTGGACGTGTCCGACGTGGCCGATGCGAAGAATGATGCCCTAGCAAAGCATGTATCCCAAATGCACGGATTACCGGAGGCGCCCAACGCACCAACCCTGAGGACGCTGCGCAATGGCGACTTCATCGAGCGCCTCTTGGGACCCTACGAGATTTTTGATTCTGTAACTGTCGCAGCGTCTACAAACACAAACGTGCGCACAGATGGCTGATCACGACAAACACGGCGAAGCGCGGTTTGGCGTGAACATGGCATGGACGACCGGTGGCCGGGCTGCTTCAGAGAGTCTACGCGTCGTTGGGCATCTCGTTCTGACACGATTGTTGCCGCCGGAAGCGTTTGGCTTGTTCCTGCTCCTTAATACATTTGTGCAGGGCCTGGCCATGTTTTCCGACTTCGGCGCCAACGCCAGCATCATTCAGAACCGTCGCGGCGACGAGCAATCTTTTCTCGACACCGCTTGGACTCTGCAGGTTGCGCGAGGTTTCCTTCTCTGGGTGATTTGCGTTGCAGCTGCGCCGTTCATCTCTGACTTCTATTCTCAGCCGGATTTGAATATCCTCATACCCGTCGGCGCCGCCAGTTTGATATTCGCCGGGTTTACCTCACCAGCCCTTCCGCTCCTGCAGCGCCGCCTTCAGTTGAGGCGATGGGTCACCATCGATCTGGTCGCTCAGGTAACGGCGGTTTCTACCATGCTCATCCTTGCATGGTGGACGCGGAGTGTGTGGGCGCTTATTGCTGGGACTTTGATCACAAGCCTCACGCTTCTTGTGATCAGCCACGGTATGAAGTCTGCGTATCGGCCGAAATTCGGCTGGCATGCAGACGCCGCGCGGGCAATTTTCGGGTTTGGAATTTGGATTCTTCTAAACACGCCACTGGGATGGTTGGCCGACAATGCCGACCGTCTTGCTTTGGGGCGTTTGGTACCGATCGATGTTCTGGGTGTTTTCTATATCGCCGCAATGGTTGGGGGGCTGCCTTTCCGCCTGCTTGTTGCCGTGGGTGGAAATGCGGTATTTCCGACGTTTAGCAAGTCCGTGCACACAAAAGCCCATCTACCTTCCGTCTATGCACAGGTCGAGTATGCCGTCCTGACCATGGGGGCGCTCGCCGTCAGCGGTCTTGTGGCGTTCGGACCACATGCGATTGACCTTCTCTTGGACCCGCGGTGGCATGAGGCAGCGGCGATGCTCGTGCCAATTGCGGCGTCGCAGTGGTTCAGGATCGCGGCGATCCCGCCTGCGAACGCCTTGTTTGCCCTGGGTTATCCCCAATATCTCGTTCTGGTGAACCTCGCGAAGGTATCAGGTTACATTGTCTTTGTTCCCTCGGCTATTCTTCTGATGAGCTCGGATGGCAACGTCGTGATACCGGCCCTGTGGGGCTTTGCAGCCGGTGAGGCAATAGCCCCGGTGCTCTATCGAATCCTTCTGGTGAAACATATCCCGGCTATTGGTTGGACAGAGTACAGAACCGCTTTTCTTCTTGCTATCAGTTGTACACTTATCGTTCTGGGATACGCGTGGATGGAAGCGGAGAGTATCGGCATGCTGTTTCAGTTGGGTTTCGGCGTTGTGGTTGTCGCAACATTCTGGGGCCTTCCGGCCTTAAGAGGCGCCACTTCGGTTGTCAAGCTCGTCCTGGAATCACGCCGTCGGCGAGATAGCGAATGACAGACTACCGCGTATTGCACCTGTTGCCTGATCTAACCGTCGGTGGTGGCCAGATGATGGTTCTGCGTCTGGCGGTACACCTTCGCAAAAAAGGATGTGGCGTGATGATAGCAGCGTGCAGGCCAGGCGGAACCATGTCGCAACAGTTCAAGCAGGCCGAAATTCCCGTCATCGATGCGGGAATGACCGGTATTCGGAATTTCAGGCAGGCCTTGCGGCGGCTGGAGAACGTCGCTGTCGAAAACGACATCTCCATTTTGCACACACACGGCACGATGGTCGACAAGATAGCAGGTCACATCCTGTCGTCTCGATTGCACATTCCAGAAGTGACGACCTTGCACGGAATGCTTCCGGTTTTCGGCCCCAGGCGCCGGTCTCTTCGCTCCTTATTGCGCAGCTTTTTGGAATTGGGCTCGTTCAAGCTGGACTGGTGGCTGGCGAGGGGCAAACTTGTGAGCGTCGTTGCCGTGTCTGACGCCGTCCTTGAAGCATGGAGGCCGGTTCTGCGGCAATCGACGAGTGGATCGAAAGTTGACGAGCGTGTAATCCATTGGGGCGTAGATGCTCGCGAATTTCGGCAACCTGATCCCGAGCAGATCATGCGCATCCGCGAAGAAATTACGGGCAGTTTGTCGCGGGGCGGCCCGCTCATACTGTCTGTCAGCCGCCTTCACACGAGCAAGAATGTTGACACGCTTCCGGAGGCGATGATGACCGTAATTGATCGCTGGCCCGACGCCATCTTGGGCATCGTTGGAGATGGACCCGAACGCCAGACGCTGGAGCGGAAGGTAGGCGATCTGAGTTTGAATTCGAAAATTCGTTTTCTTGGCGAACGACGTGATGTGCCATCCTTGCTGGCGGCTGCTGACATAACGGTGTTTCCATCCAGAGTCGAGGGATTCGGGATGGTGGCCTTGGAATCACTCGCAGCAGGAACGCCTGTCGTGTGTTTCGATTTGCCTTCCCTGAAGGCGCTACGACGCGACGTCGACGCGATAAGAATTGTTGCCGGAACAGGTCCGACAGAAATGGGCCGAACCATCTCTGCGGCCTTGTCTGACCAGAATCTGCCTGCTGCAGGTCAGCAGGCCCGGGACATTGTCCTGACGTCATGGAATTTGGACAAAACCGCCAGTGAATATGACAGTCTGTACAGGGCTATCTTGTCTAAGAATGGCAAATTGCCAGATAAGATGTTGTCTGCCAGTGATAGCTATTGTTCTGGCCGAAACTCATAGGCGCCGACATCGTACCATGTCCCGTTTGGCCGCGTGACGTCGGCAATATCAGAGGCTGGCAATGCCGGGAACCCAATGCCCAGAAGGGCCAAGTAACCGCGCGTAACCCCGGCATTTATTGCAAGACTTCCTGATCGCAGACGAAAATCGCCTCTCGCCGGTTCGACAAAAAGCTGATCCAGCGATGTCACGGTCATATTGCCTGCAGTCGTTACGCCATTTTGAGGGTCGTTATAGTTATCCGCGAGATTATTTAGAATCATGCTCGCCTTTGGCGGTGTGCCATCCTTGTGCGGCTGGATCTGGATCGAGGCAGGCCCAGGTGATTTTCTGTCTGGGTCCAGAACCGTGTTATGCCAGATACGCACATTGTCCGCGCCCATGACAACGATACCGTTCCAATTGTCGACAACGATGATGTTGTTTTCGATGAGCCAATCTTTGTATATGCCGTCAAACATCGCGATACCTTGCAGTGAGCAACGAAGCGGATGGTCGCCATCTTCAACGTTCAGAATTTGATTGCCCCGCAATACACCGCCGACGACCTGACCTTTACCGACTTCGCCTTCGCTGCCGCGCGACCATGACATAAAGCCCGCACGGGAGCCGTTCCCGACATCAACACAGTTGCGCACTACATTGTTTTGAATCACCGTGTGGGCACCAAAACTCTTGATTCCGTTTCCCGAAAAGTTCTCAACGACATTCTCCTCAACCAGCGAGTTCGCCGCATCGATCGAAATTCCGTCGTGCACATTGCGAATGATATTGCTGCGTAACGTGATCTTTTCACCTCGGGCAACGATGCCGTCTACCGCATTGGCTTGCCAATCATCGGCAGACCAGTCTGATGTATCCGGAGCCGATGAGATTTTGCTGTTTTCAAGGATAATATCAGTCGCTGTTTCGTCCAGAACGACAACTGGACCCTGGCTGTTTGCATCGCCGTTGCCTAGGCTGATATCGAGGTTCTTTATGACAATATTGGAACTGTCCTTGATTGATATCTGGCTGAATTTCGCGGTTTGGCCAGCTGTGCCCGATATTGTTACTGGGCCAACGTAATGAGACGCGACAAGGTCGAGCTTGCCGTAGTAACCGGTTCCGAGAAGGAGCGTATCTCCCGGTCGCAGCACATTTGCCTCAAAGGCACGCGAAACCGAACTCCAGGGAGAATTCTTGGTGCCGTCTCCAAGACCCGGCTCTGGTCCCGGATTGACGTAATACTCGGCAGAATTAGCACCTTGCAAAGCTAATTGGGCTAGAAGCATAACCGCCAGGACACCGGTCTTTTTGCCTAACCTTGCCAGAGCGCGAGGTGTTTCACCAAAGACCCGCGCAAAAAAGAGCTTGTTTCCAAACATGGCCTTCGGCTCCCGATTCGATTGTCTGTATGGTTGTACCATATGCTTAGCGTTGGTGTGTCTGGCGCCGCGTTGATGAATTTGAGGAAATGATCATACTACATGTCATCGCCCTGACCAGCGCATGGCAAATACCACCTTATACAAACTCCCTTCGCTAATAAGGTAAGGCGTGTCGTGGCGATCAGCTGGCCTTCCTTCAATTGGAGACTATAGCGCTCATGCCCGAGAGCAAAGCCACGCTTTCATCTTTCCGCTACAAGTGAGAATTGTACAATATCCGTCTTGAAACTATCCAGTACGTCGGATGAAATTCGCTCCTCATGGCGATGCTCCAGTCTTAGTGCGAAATTTCGACTCGTGCGGTATTCCACCGCGCCGTTGAGCAGTATCGTGTCGAAATTTCTGCCGTCCCCCAATCCGGGATCATCCTCCGTTTCTTCCCTGTAATCAGCGTCGAATGTGAGCGTCAGTCGTCTGTTTGGCGTGTAAATGATCTGACCGCTAAATTCGTTGAAAACTGAAGAACCAAAGCCTTCCTCAAAGTCGACTCCGGCTTCGCCGATCAATACTCCGAGCCGGATATTGAGAAGTCGGTTCGGATTCCAGATCACGATTCCTTCGTAAGTCGGCAACCAGCTGGATGTCCCCAGTGTGGGATCTTCGAAGTCCTCCAGAAGAAAACCGGCGGTAAATTGTGCCGAGAATTTGGGTGAGAGATTGAGCTTTGCGCCCTTTCTGACTGTGTAGCGCATCGCATCCCGGTCAGGTCCTCCATCTCCGCCTCGAACCTCCGTTTCCTCTATGCGGGCAGTGTTGATGAGGCTCACATAGCGGGAAACGTCATACTGGAAATTGGAATCCAAACCGAACCTATGCTCGTCGCGAAAATCCTGATCGGCAGTTGTGCCGTCGATCAATTGTACGTCGCTGTAATCGGTTTTCGTGTAGTTGGCCCCAAGTTGGAGCTCGGAACGCTGAAACGTGAAATCCAATATGCTTCCGGCATTATAAATCACTTCCACCAAGGGTTCGGCTGCCAAATCCGGAGTGTCATCGTCGCGCAGACCCCGTCTTTCATGGACACGTGCTATTCCGGTTTCGGCAGAAATTTCCAGCCATGGCGTAATCGAATGCTCTAAGCCATATAAGCCAGCCACGTCGGCAAATGAGTCATCCTTGTTGTCCTGATACTCTGCAAAGTAGCTGTCAATCGCGAATGTCGACGTTGTCCTGGGGCGGACCTTGGTTGCGACAATGCCGGTCGAGGCAACGTAGACAATGTCGCTGACAACGTCGACTTCTCGAAGGAAGATATTGGAGTCGTAAAGTATGCCCGTTGAAACGCGAGGGAAGAGCTTGATCGTTCCATATTTGACACCGCGGCCACCAGTTTCAAGTTTTGTGGGAAGCGGCAGAATCTCTTCGCCCAAGGAAGGGTGGCTAGCCATGCCAAGGAAGCATGCCATCAAGCATGTCAGAAAAATCAGCCGTGAGGGCAATACTCGACCCGGATTCTTGAACACTCCGAGGCACCACCCCAATTGCGGCAGGAACCTTCCTAGCATTTTGCCGGCCTTTCACCTCTTTCGCAGCCAAAAGACCTTAAGATTTCGGAACTAGCCAGCGTTAACCGCCATTGTGTATGTATTGTCCGGCGCCCACCGCGTTGTACACAATTGTCAGAATCACTGTTGCAATTTTTATACGAATCGCGAAACCCTAACAAGCTAGCGACTGGTGCACTTATGCTACACTTGGTCCACTTGAGTGTGTACCATGCTATTTTTTGTTGGCTATTCAAGCAGTAAATCTGATGATGTCTTGGCGCACCAGATGCAGAAAAATGCGATATGGTGCAAATACAACACACAGTTGCAGAAATTTTCTGGCTGAGGCCCTCGTGCGTTTGCATGTCGCCAGCTATCGCGCTACGCGACTCTACAAGATAATCTAATGTCGTGTTAAAGTCCCATGGCGGCGCCATCACGTTGCGGGTGGCCATATAAAGGACCATCGCCAGGACAGGGGGGCGAACTTAGAATTCTGGCGTTTGTGCGAATACGGCCGATTAACCGGTATTCGCCGGATTATAGGGAATTACGGTCCGATGAAAGTTTGGCTTCGCTCAATCGCGTTAGCGACTGTTCTGATGCTTTTGGGATGCGGGCCTCATCCACGAAATGCGCCGGTCACGGGATATCTGCTGACACAATACCGTCTTGGTCCTGGCGATCAGGTGCGGTTGCGTCTGTATGATCAGCCACAGCTTTCAGATGTGTATATCGTTGATGCGTCAGGGCGCATTTCGGTGCCTCTGGTTGGTTCAGTTAAAGTCAGCCATCGTACGACACAGCAAGTCGAACGGATTATTGTGGATCGGCTCCGGTCCAAAGATATTCTGAAGGAGCCGCGGCTTTCAATGGAAGTGGTTGTATACCGGCCATTCTACATTTTGGGGGAAGTCAAGAATCCGGGGCAATACCCATTCGTTGCCGGCATGGTTATCGAGAAGGCGGTCGCGGTTGCGGGCGGCTATTCAATCTACGCCAGCAAGAGGCGGATACGCATCACCCGCGAAGAGCATAATGGGCCCGTGACGTTCGGAGCATCTATGCTAGAGCCCGTTTTTCCTGGTGACAGCATCTACGTTGGTGAGCGCATATTCTAATTCTAAGAACGTGGAGGCTCCCAGCGACCTTCGAGGGAGACTTTCGAGATTCCGGATTTGGTTGCGACTCCTTCTAAGTGTGGGCGCGTGTTCGACGGGTTTGGCCGCCGACATTTTACAGACTAACCACTGCGCCGCTTATCGCGTCCAGCGTTGCTTTTGACCGATCTGCATTGGCATAGTGGTCAAAAGAAGCCGAGGCTGGTGATTCTCGGTGGCCCATGAGCGTAGCGTCGCAGCGGGTTTTTGCCATGCGCGCCGTGGAACGCTTCCAATCGAGTTCGAACCAAGAAAGATACCACACAAGACAAATTTCTGGACATGCTAAGGCAGGCACGAATGGTATTTGTCGCAGATATGATTGGCACCATCGCGTGTTTCTATTGTCGGAATATTGCCGTTTCGATTTTCCCAAAACCACGATTTTCTGCAGGCAGCACAACCTCTTTCAAGCGCTATTGCTTGATCAGTCTTCTGGCGCTTTTGGCACCTTCCAAGGTTGCCATGGCCGGCGAATATTGCTGCACCAGAAACAACGATTTGGATATTGACGTCGTGGCCGCAGATGCAATTTCTGCCACCGCAAAGTGTATTTGGAGATCGGGATGGGCTGGCTTCTCCCTGCGGTCGTCAAAATGTGATGCTCCCAATCAACCTGCACCTCCAGAGGATTGCGGCGTCGCGAGCATTTTTTATCAGGCATACGTGCACAAGGCAGGGTGGTTGCCGCGAACCTGCCAGGGTGGTACTGCCGGGACAACCGGTCAGCACAGACGTTTGGAATCAATCAAGATCTGGACTGACGGTTTGCCGCCCAGCTGCAAGCTCTCTTATCGCATGCATGTCGCAGAGAAGGGGTGGTTGCCATGGGCATGGTCAGGCGACGCTGCTGGAACAACTGACGAGTCCCGTCGAGCGGAAGCCTTGGAAATTAGGCTGGAGGATTGTCCCGGTTGGATCGTCACCAATCGGGCGCATATCGAGAACCGAGGCTGGTCGGACTGGGCAAGCCAAATGGCGGGTACCACCGGGCAGGCGCTTCAGTTGCAGGCCGTGCAAATCAGACTTGCCAGGCAATAAGCACAAGTAACGATGTGCCGAAACTCGCGCCGCGCGACATGGCTGGCCCACCGCTATCGCGTCTTTTCGACCGGGTAACTGTGTTTACCGAGGTTGATTATATCGGGTGGCGGCAACCCAAAGTAGCTGATATTATACGTTTGATCTGATGTGGTGCTTCACCGAAATTGCACCTGCCTGAAGGGTGGCCCTGTTTAGGCTTGAGATGTTACGGAATGCAAACCATGTAAGTTATCTGTAATTTGTAAATTTTCCAAGATAACCTAGTCTCAATCCGAAGCAGCCGTTTTGATCTGAATTTTATTTATTTGTTTCAGAAATATTATATGTTTTTTCCACATGTTTTTATTTGTGGACAGTTTTGGTGCAGTATCGATTTTGATCTGGTTGATGTTTTTATGCTGATTATTGGAGGTATAGAACTATATAAATTGAGTAAAGTAAGTGGAGTATATACATGTCGGCGTCTACCAATCAACAAAATCAAGATAATATTGACATCGTGCAAGGCCTTTGGGGGTTATGGCGTCGCCCGTTTGTAGTCCTTACACCGATCATTGTGGGATTGCTAGGGCTCGTAATATTCCTAAAATATTATCCGCATTCCTTCACATCGAGTACCGTTCTTGTTTTCGATCCACGCGAAAACATGATTATTTCTTCGAAATCGGTATTGTCACCTTTGACCGACCGGTTTTCAACGGTCGCTTCCGAAGTACAGATCATGCAGTCCGCCCATATACTGGAAAAGGCGGTACAAAGGCTCGAGCTTCAACACAACAAGGCTTTTCTTGCCGGCGCACCTCAAACCGTATTCAAAAAGCGGCTCAAGGGAGCGTTGATATCAGGGCTGGGATTTATCGGCCTCAAGAATCTGGCTGAGGCGTATCTCGAAAGATCGACCACAGAGCAAAAGCAGGCTACAGGTCGCCAGCTGATCGCTCACGCTGCTGAACGGATTGCGGATGGATTGGACGTACAGGCCGACCAAACATCTCTGATTGTGACAATTTCGTATACCGGAACTGATCCCGATCTCGTGGCAACCATAGCCAATGAGGTCGCTACCTCGTATCTTAACAACCAACTTGATAGCCGCTTCGAAGCTGCGAAGCGTGCCAACGTTTGGCTGAACGAACGCCTGGTAAAAATTCGTGGAGAGGTCAAAGCTGCGGACAATCGCGTCAGTGAATACAAGAACGCCTACGGGCTTCTCGATACCGAGGGCACAACGCCTTATGCCGAGCAACTCAGGGAGTTGCATACGGAACTCCGGGTGGCTGCGACGGCAACAGTGAAGGCCCACGACAACTACGAGCGGGCCAAAGAGGCGCGTGCCAGCGAAGTTGTGATTGCCGATCAGACTGCCAATGGCGGTGCGAGTCTATTTGGCAAGTTGCGAGATCAACTGGCAAATTCCAGGAGGAAACACGCGGAGCTGCGGACGAGGTTTGGCAATAACCATCCGGAAGTACGCAAGGTGAATGCCGAGACGCGCGACCTAGTGAAACAGCTCAATGCTGAAGGGGCGCGGGTCACAAGTCAGCTGAAGGACGTCTATGAAGCGGCAGTAGCCAACGAGAAACGTCTCGATGAAAAAATTGATGCGCTGAAAGCAAAGTCAAAGGCAGCGGAAAAGGCAATGGTCAAGCTGCACGAACTGGAGCGTGAAGCATCATCTGTCAAGGCGCTCTATGACGCGTTCCTTTCTCGTTACAGAGAGACCGCTGAATACAAGCAACTGCGAAGCTCGGATTTCCGGGTGGTTTCTGAAGCAGTCAAACCAGAAGAGCCATCGGGCCCAAAGACAATGATATGGGCTTTTCTGGTTGTCTTCGGTGCAACATCTGCGGGCATATCAAGCGCCTTTTGTCTCGAGGTTTTTGACACGCGGATAAAGTCCGCTGAGCAAATTGAAAATGCCGCAGGCCTGCCGGTAATTTCGCTGCTCCCAAAATTGCCAAAGAGCCAGGCAGGGGCGCAGGGCACTGCTGGCTTAGGTCACAATGCCAGCACGTATCGGGTATTGCGAAATTTGAACGTATATGAAGAAGGCATCAGTCAACTGCGAACAGCTTTGGCCTTCGAAGATGAGACGAAATCGACACAAGTCGTGTTGCTGGCATCCGCGTTGGGAGGTGTAGGGAAATCGTCAATATCGTTCGCTCTGGCATCGAATGCAGCCAGGGCCGGCGTTCGTACGGTCCTGATCAACAGCGATACCCGCCATCCGATGGATTTGTCGTTCACGGGCCGCACACCGAAAAAGGATGTGTTCGAAGTGCTTCAGAAGATCGCCGGCAAGAAAAAAATGACCAAGGCTGACCTGACGGGCATTACGGTCAAACTTGACGATGAGGGACTCGACGTAATTCCCCTGGACTCTCCCGGCCATGACAGCGTTTTCAATGTGTGCGCTCACGAAACCATGAGGGCGTTTCTAGTCGATCTGCGCAAACACTACGATCTCATTATATTGGACGGTCCGCCTGTGCTTCCAGTCGCTGACGCGGTCGTATGGAGTAATCTCTCTGACTGCGTTGTCCTGATCGCCGAGTGGAACGAAACAACCATCAAAGACCTGAAACGCACGTCCAAGAAGTTGGAGCGTATGAAAGCGAATATTGCGGGCGCAGTACTCAACAAGATGCCATCCAGATATCTCGTTGATTATTATGGTCAAATCTGACGAATGTGCTGCCAGTGGGTGCAATTGGCCGCTTGTCACCGAGGTAGGTTAGGTCTGTCGCCATGACTCTTGAATTATGGGGTTGCTTCAACGCCTGTTCGCTGGCACGGCGCAAGTCCGTTGAGTGCTAGTTCATGTCGAGTGCGCCGCATCCCTCAATCAGCGTGATCATCCCACATCTCAATCAGGCGGATAGTTTGCGTCGATGCCTCCAGTCATTGGCAGATCAGGCCAACGCCCTGAAATCGGTTGAGATCGTTGTTGTCGACAATGGATCCCGCGAACTGCCATCCTGGGTTTCAAGGGAATTTGAGGGCGTGACGCTGGAGCGGGAAAAAGTCGCTGGTCCCGGTCCTGCGCGCAATTTTGGTGTGGCGGGGTCGCATGGCAAGGTGCTGGCTTTTATCGACGCGGATTGTATCGCTGACCCGAATTGGCTACCGACAATAGCGAAACATTTTTCAGGGCGGGGCCGCAGCATCGTTGGCGGTGACGTGCGTATCGCCGTGCGCAAACCGGGCCGGCCAACAATGCTCGAAGCGTATGAGAGTATTTTTGCGTATCGGCAGGAAGAATACATCCGGCGACACGGCTTTTCCGGAACTGGAAATCTAGCGGTGACGCGCGCAGTTTTTGAAGCGATTGGTCCTTTCGCTGGCCTGCAATATGCTGAAGATCGAGATTGGGGACGGCGTGCTAAGAGGCTCGGTTATCAGATTGATTTTGTGCCGGATATGATTGTTTATCACCCGGCGAGAGAGTCGTTAACAGAGCTGTATCAGAAATGGGATCGACATATCGATCACGATTATCTGGAGTGGTCGAAAAAGCGCTTCGGCGGGCCGCGCTGGCTCCTGCGCTCGTTTCTGGTAGCGGTTTCTCCAGCTGCCGAGATTGTCCGTATCGCGCTGTCGACCCGCGTGTCCGGATTTCGCTCCCGGTTGTTGGCAGCCACGGGCATGTCAATCACCCGAATTTATCGAGCGCGGCAGATGATATCGAGACTTTTGGCAGGCTCAGAGGCGAACGAGGTCACCTGGAATAGATGATGGGTTATGCATTAATAGACAAATCCGGGATTGGGCTGGGCTGGCAATCGCTGCTGAGGTCATATGCTCCTGATCGGCTCTGCGCTCTCCCTGTGCCAAAGCAAACCTCATGGCGTCACCTTTTTCCCGAGGAACGTCTGCACGATACCGCACTGCAATACCGACGGCCGTGCGCGTGGCAAGCACAATACACCTCGGTGCCGGGGGTCCACCTCCGTAGCGTATGTCAGGGCGTTGCCACATTTCGTGGCCCCATGGCCGAATAGAAAGCCATGGTATTGGATCTCTGCTCTGGCCGGCGATGCCCGCCTAGGATAGCGCAAGGATAATTTTTGAGCTATTGGCTCGAACCGAATTATGGCATTATAGTGACACTAGGGCGACGTTTCCGGGCGGGGCATCCGCTTAAACGGCCAATTTCCGGCACCTTGAACGGTTGCGTGCACAAATAACGGTGTGTCTGAGGGGCGACGTTTCCGGGCGGGGGCATCCACTCAAATGACCAATTTACGGCACCTTAAACGGTTGCCTGCACAAATAACGGTGTGTCCGATGCGCAAAATGGCAACTTGCACAAACATGGGCACGCGTCGCCAGACGGCAACGCGTCCAATAGGGCGTCAATGGAGGGGGGCGAGTTAGTTGGAGCCTGTTCTGTTAACCGTCGCGGGACTGGTCGTCCTGCTTGTTTCTGTGCTGTTGCTCGCGAGTGCGCACGTGGGTGCTGCATTCATTTTCGGGCTTGTTGCAAAAAACGGAATTCTTGCGGCTGCTGCCTACATTTCTGTCTGGATTCTCCTTTTCCCGGTGATGCTGGCCGTCTGCATCGTGCTTGGCATCGTCGTCATGACAGGTTACGCGGAACGACGGTGAACGCCGCGTAGTCGCAATACAGACCAAATATCTTCTCTAGCAGTGTTTCGAAATCGGTCGGACAAAGCCGGGTCCAACTTACTTGACATGAGCTTACCGATTGGCCGTGACTGCCGTCGATTGCATGGCTAGTTTTGTTGCAATCCGGCCGGAGGACAACTTTAGAGACCGGAGCGGAGCCGAGGGGCGGTAGCGGAAAGTGTGGCGCAGGTGCCGCTTATTCGCTACGGAAATCAGATAACGGCGCACCGTTGGCCGTCAATGCAGAACATGCCAAATGGAGGCCCAAGGTGAAAAACCTGCTATGCTCCCAACTTGTAATTATCGATCAGCCCGGAGAAATGCGTAACGGTTCAATGGGCGCAGCACTCCAGCATTGCTGTGCCGTGTCAGTGGGTTAGAGTATGAAAGACAAAGCAATTCACCCCGCCATCTTGTCGGGTGGTCGCGGTACACGTCTCTGGCCGCTATCGCGGACAGCCTATCCCAAGCAGTTCCTCGATATTTTCGGCGGTCCAACGCTGTTTCAGCAAACCTGTATGCGGGTGAATGATGCTTTTTTCGCGCCTCCGATCATACTGGGGAATGCCGACCACCGGTTCATGATCGCGGAGCAGCTCCAACGGACCGGCATTGACAATGACAAGATTGTCCTGGAACCGGTCGGTCGCAACACGGCGCCTGCTGTGCTTGTCGCATCTCTGTTGATCGCGGCCGAGGACGAGGAGGGCTTAGTACTGCTTCTTCCCTCCGATCACATTATCAAGGATTCGGAAGCGTTTCGCGATTGCGTACTCAAGGGCACCGCGGTGGCACGCGAAGGCAAGTTCGTGACCTTCGGTGTTCGGCCGCAATGCCCGCATGCCAGTTACAGCTATATCGAAACCGGCACGGCAAGAGGGGATGTGCTGGAGGTGAACCGTTTTGCCAAAAAGCCGACAAAGGAGAAGGCCGAGGAATATCTAACGAATGGCAATTACTACTGGAATGTTGGCATCTTCCTGTTTTCGGCTCGCAGCATGATCGAGGCATTCGGGGAACACATGCCCGAAATGCTTGCTGTCTGCCAGGAAGCCCTGGCCAAGGCACGCCGTGATCTGGATTTCCTTCGTCTCGACGACACTGCCTACGCAGGCAGTGAAGACATCTCTCTCGACCATGCCATTATGGAGAAGTCACAGAATGTCTGCTGTATTCCGCTGGCAACGGGCTGGAGCAATCTGGGTTCCTGGACCGCCGTTGCGGAGTACGCCGAACGGCGTGAGGATGCCAATACGTTTAATGGCGACGTCTCGTTCCACAAAAGCCGCAATTGCTATGGCCACAGCACGGATGGAGCGTCTCTTTCCATTGTCGGGCTGGAAAATGTTATTGCCGTCGCGACCAAAGACGCGATCCTGGTTACGTCAAAGGAGAACGCGGACGAGGTCAGTCAGGTTGTTGAGGAGCGCAAGGCCCATAACCGTAATTCGGTTGTCTATCATCGGCGCGTTCACCGGCCCTGGGGCTGGTTCGAAGGCCTGGAGCGAGGCGAGCGTTTTCAGGTGAAATGTCTGATGGTCAAGCCGGGCGAGAAGCTCTCGCTCCAGAGCCATCACCATCGCGCCGAGCATTGGGTCGTCGTGTCGGGAACAGCCAGGGTTACGGTTGGTGAAAAGGAGTTTCTGCTCACCGAAAACGAGTCGACCTACATTCCGATCGGTGCCACTCATAGATTGGAAAACCCGGGGCAGATTCCAGCTTTGCTTATCGAGGTTCAGTCCGGCAGCTATCTCAATGAGGACGACATCGTCCGCTACGAAGATATCTACAACCGCGAAGCGGAAGTCTGAACTCCGCGGGCGAATCGAAGATCACTATCGCAGCGCCGACGGCGAAAGGAGTCCGACGCATAGCGTCCCTTGCGCCTTATTTGCGCACGCCAGTTACCGAATGGAAGCTTGGTGACGGTTGCCGTTTTCGTGTGCGCTACGTGTGCACCTAAACCCAAGGCCAGTTTGACATGGCTACGGCTGGCTATGTATGGACTGCGACTATGGACGTGAATTCCCCACAGCTCATAAAAGTGGCCCGGCGTTTCTCCGTTGCGCCCATGATGGACTGGACAAACTATTCATATAAATCAAATGTTTAAACGTATGTCCGTGCAATTTCCGTGCAGTCAGAAATCAAAGAACATCCAACAGTGTCAAATCATTATCTACTTTTGAAGAGGTGGTGGCTGTTTATTCGGTCAGCTTTGATTGATGCATTTTAAATGATTTGCAATCTTGGATACTGCTGGCGGCGCGAGAACCCAATCAACACAGAAATCTATCTTTATCATCCGTCATCTACAGATGAATTGAAGGGAAACATTTCACGCTTGTTCAAAAACAAGTAAGGCAAGTTCTTTAGATCGGCTGTTCCCCAATCCGGTGTATCAACGATGACAATTTCTTCAGAAAATTTTTCAAAAAAGGCACGAAAATGCGTCTTTGATCGCAGCAAAATAATTTGGAAATCTCTTGGATTCTGGCCAAATATCGTAAACGCATCCTCGTCTACTGCAAATGCAAATTTGCTGACCAAGCTAACACTGATACCATTAATATCGACCAGGGCGGTTTGTCCAAGATCCACTTCCTGACCAGTGAGCATCGGGCCCGAGATCTTGTATTTCTTGGGCCCAGTTTCAATGACCCTGCACTTAACGGTCAAGCGCTCTCCAGCACGCGTTGAAGACCATGCTCCAATCTTGAGAGTTGTTTCGTTTCCAGCGCCGATATTTTGCGCCTCAGCAACCGCGTCTTCATCCCAAATAAATGGAACTGCCACGTTTTTGATTCCCTTGTCGAGCAGAGCCTTCAAAACATGGGTTGAATCATTCATGCGATCCGCGTGCTCGAGAATTACAATTGGTGCCCGTGCATATTTGGATTTGATTGACACATAGTCGATGGCATCGAGCAGGGAATAAACGGGTGCGGCCGATACGAGAGCTTCACGTTGACTCCAGATCCTGGAACTGAGTTGGGATGCTATTTCTTCAACCTTTGCTATTCCAACGTCTCCGACAACAATGACGGAAAATCCTGTGTCTTTAGTATCAGCGTATGAGAAACCCGCCATGACCGAGATATCGAGTGTGCCCAACTGATCGTTTTCGATTTGCGCAGCATGAGCCATGATCGAAGACAGTGGTTCCAAATTGGTTGCGGAAAAAATGCTCGGAACAACAACGCACGGCTTGGAAATAGCCATTGCGATTGAGCCGGGTTCGCGAATGATTTGCTTAATCCAATATACAGCGCGCTCGCCAGTTTCTGCCATATCAATGTGTGGAGACGTTTTGTACGCGACCGCGGCATTCAAAAGACCAACCGACTCTTGACTAAGATTACCGTGGTAATCAAAGGCAACCACAATTGGTTTATTGCCTACAGCCTGGCGAACGCATTCTATGATGTATCTTTCAACGTCTCGATGAGTCGGGCTGACTGCCGCACCGTGCAGGTGCAGGATTACACCGTCCAATGTGTGCGACATGGCGTTCAGTGCACCGCAAATTTCTGCTGTGTATCTTTCCACAGCCTCATCCGACACAGGTCCGACAGCTCCCTGGTAAGCGTACACAAGTGGCACAAGTTCTATTTGAGCCGTGGCGCATGCGGCGATCACACCTCCTGGAACCGTGTTTGTTCCGGAGTAATTCGTACAAATTTGATCCTCCCTGGATGCAGATGCATCGAACATTTCATAGGTCGCTTCCTGCGTCAGGAAACTCACCGATTCGATATGAAACCCTGCAAAGGCGATGCGCATTTCATACTCCTGTGAAGATTTTACGATGCGGTTGTTCGGTATCAGACTGGTGCAGCGCCCGGTCTTATGAGTTTGTTTCCGAGTGAAAGAAAAAAACAGGCAACAGCTCCAATTGTAGCCACCAGTGGATCAGGCCACAGGCACGCCAGCGAGGCCAGCCCGATCGCAACTCGAACTGGGCCGGGAAGAGTATTAAGGAAATACCCGGAAAACGTGGCGCTCATAAAGAGTGTTCCGACTGCAACAAATCCAATTGTTGTTGCCATTTCCAATGCTGTCCCTTTGCCAAGAAGTGCCGGGTGGAAAATGAAAAGAAACGGCATCAGATACTTGATTGCAGCGAAGCGCACAGTGTGGCCGGCGACCTTTATCCAAGGCGCGTTGGCAATATTTGCCGCGACGAAGACAGCCCCGCAAACAGGTGGGGTGATCGCGGATAACGTCGCGAAATAGAAAAGGAACATATGCGTAGCCAGCGCATCAATACCAAGTTTCTTGAACGCCACGATCACAACCGATACAGCAAGGACATATGCCGCCGTGGTTGGAATCCCCATACCCATGATCATTACGACAATTGCTGCCAGCATCAGTGTTGGAATTAGAAATCCGCTCCCGACGGCAAGAATTAGATTTGAGAACTTAATGCCGATCCCTAGATAGCCGATAACACCGACAAGAATTCCTGCCGCTACGATCAAAGCAGCGAGCGACACAATTGACTTAGCCGAATCGGCCAGTGCAGATACGACATGTTCCAATTTTTCTTTTACTTCGAGCATTGACGAGGATAGTACAACGTAAATGAATACCATGCAGAAAACGGTGTAAAGGACTGAAAGATAGACTGATTTTCCGCTGGATATCATCCAAATCAGCAAGGCAAAGGGGACGATAATTGGCCCCCAAACGCGTATCAGTAGGAATTCATGAAAATTTGGAAGTTCTGATTGGGGAAGCGGTTCGAGGTTTTCTCTCGCCGAGTCAAAGTGGACAGCGCTTAGCACCGAGAAGTAGAATAGCAGCGCAGGTGCGATTGCCAAAACCATAACAGTTCCGACTTTCATCTCCAGCATTTCTGCCATTAGGAACAGCCCCGCACCCATAAGAGGAGGCGTAATCTGGCCGCCTGACGATGCGGTGGCCTCGATGCCACCCGCAACATCGGGCCGGTACCCCAGGCGCTTCATCATGGGAATAGTGACTGAACCTGTCATTGCGACATTTGTCACTGAAGAACCGGTGATCGAGCCCATAAGCGCAGAAGATATCACAGCAATTTTCGCCGGCCCCCCTCGAAACCGGCCGCCAAGGAACATCGCCAGACGCATAAACGTGTCGCTAACACCGGTGGCCAGCATCACGGCGCCAAGCATGATAAACAACAGCAATAGGCTGCAGAAAATGTCTGTCAACATTCCCCACACACCATCCGTCGACAGATAGAGCATTTCTATCAGAGACTCCGGCTTGGCACCGCCGTGACCCAGAGTGCCGGGGATCAGGTTCCCAAAAAGAGCGTAAGCGGCAAAAACGGCGATGAGGACCGTAAACGCCAAGCCAATTGAGCGGCGCGAAAGTTCTGCGGACGCCACGATAACAACCAACCCAAGTATCCAGTCGCGAATACCAGCATCGTAGTCGTCATACATGATTGGCCAATAGTTGATGAAGACATTCAGGCATGCAGCTGCTGTGGCTACAATGGCCAACCAGTCATACCAGGGGATACGGGCCCTATCCGCTGGCCGGGCTGGTATGACAATAAAACCCATTGCAAAGCACACAAACACTACAATTGCGTACTGTCGGATATTGGGGAGCTGCCCGAAGAGTGTCGTGTAAGCAACAAAACCGAAAAGGGCCAAAGTGGCCAGTTTCAGGACGCCTTCGCCGCGCGGCCCCAAATCGCGCAGTTTCTTTGGGGCCTGTGTGGCTTCAGCCGGGATCGCGGCATGTTCATCGATGTGTTTAGTTTCAGTCATGTTTGTCCCGCTGTATTATTTTATCCAACGCCCACTGCGCAGTAAAAGACAGCGCAGTGGGTGTTGCTCTTTGAAGCCAGGGAGGGATCTTCAAAGAGGAGATACAAGATAGAAGACCATCACTTCATTTCTGGCGGAACCAGCGCTTCAGGGACATCCAATCCGATCTCGCGATAATAGCGAACTGCGCCAGCGTGCAGCGGTGTGGTAGATTTTTTCACGGTGATCTGCGGCAAATCACGATTTCCCAACCCGCTATAGGCGGCTCGTTGGTCCTCTATTTTTTCCCACATACCTTTGGTGATCTTATAGGCCGTTTCTTCGTCTATATCGCTTGTTGCGACGAAACCGATCCACATGACGTTCACATCATATTCCGGAGCACCATCCACAATACCTGCTGGCACGGTTCCGAAATCTATCCATGGCATTTTTGCCTTGATCTTGGCTTTTTCTTCGTCAGTCCAGCCGATCGGCCAGAGTGGGGTTGTGATATTCAGGGACGCAGTGGCGGCATCAAGAGCCCGTCCGCCCATGGTCTTCATTTGCCCAAGGCAACGACCATCCTTGATTGAGATAATAGAAGCCTTGGAATCCGACAAAGCAATGTCTGGACTCAGACCCGCTGCCTTAAGTGAGCGCAGCATCACTTTTTGTGCGGTTGCACCTGGTACCCCGGCGTTAAAGCACTTGCCATTGATATCTGACATTGTCTTTACTCCGGAATCCTTGCGAACCATGATGTTTTGATACGAAGGGACCGCCCACCACAATACGCGGTACTTATGATAGCCGTCTGCAATGGCATCCTCGATCAGATTTGCGGAAAATCCTGCGAAATCCAATTCACCCTTGCGCATGGCTTTGTCGTTTTTGACGAAACCACCCAAAGAGACAACTGTAACGTTGACATCATCGTTGGCATCGCTGACTGCTTTGGCAATCGAGGTGTAGTACGGATAAAATCCAGATGTATTTGTGGAACCGCCCATATTCAGCTGGATCGATTCTGCTGCGTCAGCCGTCGCGACGTTCGCAAGAAGTGCAATGCCGGCAATTCCTGCGATAAAGCTCTGCATATTCATTTTCGTTTTGTCTCCTCCAAACCAAGTCGCCAGCCATTTCAAGCTGTCGAGCTAATTGCGCAGTTAGGATTGGATGGAGATACAAAAAATGTCTATTGCATTGTTTTTAATATATCATGCAATTATTGCATTATCTTTGAGCCTGCCGATCTATCTGGGAGAAAACGAATGCGCCTGGAGACACTTGATTGTTTTGTTATCTTAAATGACATGGGCAGTTTTCATGCCGCTGCGAATGTCATGAATCTTTCGCAACCCGCGCTCAGCAGACGAATTTCGAAGCTTGAAGCAGATCTCGGCGTGAACTTGCTCGACCGCAAGAAGAAGAAAGTAACTCTGACCCCGGTTGGCAAGGAATGTCTTGAAAGCGCCAAACAGATTGTCACTTTGAGCAACAAATTGGTGAAACGTACCAGAGAAGTCGGGGAGGCAACAGGTCGGAAAATTTCAATTGGAACGATACCGTCGATGATCGAACCTTTGGTAATCCCGGTCGCTCGTAAGTTTAACGAAACCTACAAATTGGCGCGAATATCTGTTCACGAAGTGAATTCAGAGATGGTCCTGAAATTTGTGGCTGACGGCGATGTGGATTTTGGTATTGGGATTTCCATGACACGATCGGACGAAACTGAGTTTTTACCTCTTTTTACAGAACCGTTGTGTATAGCATTTTCCCAAGATCACGCCCTTTCGGACAAACCTAAACTGAGCTGGAAAATATTGGAAAATTATCCTGTCTCCTACAACTCGACCACAAGCGGCAACTGGCTACAGCTTCAAAGTGCTCTTAAATCCAGGGATGTCTATCCAGACTGGCGATTTGAGTGTCTTTCTTTAATGGGCGTGATGTCATTCGTAGTCAATGGATCGTCCGTAGCCGTATTGCCCAAATCGCTGTCAACGTCGGGATTGGCGAATTCCCTCATATTCAGGGATATTCCACAAGATCCGATTGAAAGGCAGATAGGGGTGTTCAGTAAACCCACCCGCCGGTCAATTGAGCTGGTTAACCGTCTCCTTGAAATGATCCAACAAGCTGTTGCTGCTCCAGATTTTCCGCACTTTTCACGCGCAACATCGCTTTCCGACGTCCAATCATATTCCTCTGACAATGCCCATCACCGCTAGGACGCCGGTCGCGCTCGTTTGAGCGGCCAATGAGTCCAAGCCGGGTGAGGGCGGTTCTGGCCAGGCGCACGTCCTCAGCGTTGACAGGAATACCGTGAACCGCCGCAGCGTGAGTTAGAATGGTACGTATATAGGATAGATCGACAGAAAACGTGACCGGGCCTGCCCCCTGCTTGGCGCGCTTTTTCCCGTATTTAATCAAAGCGGATCGGTCGAGATTTGAAAAGCGGGTGCTGCCAAGGTCGCGTTTAAGCGCTGCGAGTACGGCCCGTTTTGATCTGCGAAGTGGCTTGCCAACCTCCAGGAGATCGGCAATGTGCAAATCGATGAGGTCTGCGATTGTGCGAGGGTTGCTGACTCTTCGAGTAGACGGTTCACAGCCAAGATCGATAAGCCGTTCCGTTTCGATCGCCCACTCGGATGCATGTGCTTTTAACCGGAAGGTTTGCGAAGCGTACTTTCCCTTGCGCCTGACCTGCGCTCGCCAGGTTCCTTCTCGGGTGTGAATTATGGTAGCCATGGCCCGTGCAGTTTTCTAAATCCGTGCAAATTCCGTGCAGTCAGGGATCAAACTGGGTACAAATCCGTGCAATTCCATCCAATTCCGTGCACAAACGTTCATGATATAGTCCATTGAAATGTATCATAAAACCTTGAAAAATAAAGAAAAAATATTCGCCATCGCTCCAATGATGGAGTGGACGCATTATTTATATAATTCAGATAGTTATGAAGATGCGTGTGCAATATGTGTGCACTCAGAGATCAACGGGAATCCAAGCTGATCCAGCTCGGTCAAAGGGAATGCAACAAGGGGCTTAGGCTAGGACCGAATTAGCGCTCGATCCTCCGGAAGATGTTCGACTCACAAGCGTTAAGGAGACACGTTGGTCGGTGCACATCGACGTCCACACCCGTCCCACTGCCAACGGATGGGACTACGTAGGGGAACACACCCCCGGCCAAAGGTGGATGGCGCTGGCGAGAGCGTGCCCAATGTCGACGCTCAGCGTATTCACTGGCAGGTTATGGATGGCAACGAGAGCGATACCGCTTTCAACAACGTATCCGACCAAATCCACCGTCAATGCTTGGTCTACATCCGTGTGACATCTTCATTGCAGTAGCTGCGCCCGGCATTGGCTCCTAGGATGGCAGACCGCCCAGTTCCGCCAACCTTTGCAGGTGATAGGTGGAATCCCCGTAGCACCGGTCGATCATCGTCAGTCGCTTGAAGAATTGACCGATAGATGCTTCCATCCCCATGCCGACGCCGCCGTGAAGCTGCACGCACTGTTCACCTATAAACTTTGCCGAATTCCCAACCCGGTATTTGGCCGCTGACACGGCCCTGGTCCGCTCATCCGCGTCCGCGGAATCGCAGGCGACGGTCGCGAACATCGTGATTCCGCGCGCCTGCTCAATGGCGACGAGCATGTCGGCCGCGCGGTGCTGTAAAGCCTGGAAGGAGCCGATGGTTGTGCCGAACTGGCGTCGCGTCTTCAGATATTCCATCGTGATGGCCATGGCCTCATCCATCGCGCCAACCGCCTCACTGCATAGCGCTACCCGCGCCTCGTCGATCACAGTCTCTATAAGCCGCGCCCCTTCGATTGGATCACCGAGAACCGCCTCCGGGCCAACCGTCACCTCCTCAAACACAATATCCGACGCATTCGAGCCGTCGTGCGTCTTGTAGGCCTCGACATGCACTCCCTTCGCGTCGGCAGGAACGATGAAGACGCCAATGCCGTCGCGATCACACCTGTCGCCGGCCGTCCGCGCACTGACGATTAGGAGGTCAGCGGAGCCACCGCCAGGGACCACACACTTCCGCCCGTTCAGCACAAACGCGCCGGACGCCTGACGCGCGTTGGTGGCAACGTCGTGGAGATCGTATCGGGCTTGCCGCTCAAGTTGTGCGAATGCCATCGTCCTCGAACCATTGACAATGGACGGAACAATTTCCTTGCGTTGTGCCGGCGAACCACCGTGGCGAAGGAAACCGCCGCCGACAACTACCGTTGGGATAAACGGCTCTAGGACGAGCGACTTGCCAAGCGCTTCCAGGACGATCATCAGTTCGACCCGGCTGGCGCCGTAGCCGCCGTCGCTTTCCGCGAAAGGAAGCCCCAACAGTCCCTGTTCGGCAAACATCATCCACGCCTCGTCCTGCCATCCCTTGTCCGATTCCAAACCACGTTTGCGAGCATCAAAACCGTAGGACGACCGCAGCGCGCCCTGAACGCTTTGTTTGAGAATTTGCTGATCTTCGGAAAGTTCCAAATTCATAAGGTTGTTCCTGCCTCGTCGTCCGTCCGCTCAAAGGCCCAATATAGCCTTCGCGATGATGCTCCGCTGGATCTCGTTGGAACCGCCGTAGATCGATACCTTGCGATTGTTGAAGTAGCTGGACGCAATCTGCGCCGTCCAATCACGCGCCGCATTCGCGCCATCAAGGCCGCCGGAGTCATATGGTGCGGCAAAGGGTCCGGCGGCCTCAAGGAGCAACTCCGTCGTCGCCTGCTGTAGCTCTGAGCCGCGTATCTTGAGGATCGATGACGCCGGGTCGGGACCGTCACGGCCATCGCCACAATGGGCGGCCAATGCGCGAAGTTGGTTAATCTCGAGGGCCTTGAGTTCGACCTCGACGGCTACCAGACGCTCGCGAAAGGCCCGGTCTTCAATCAGCGGTTGGCCGCCGCTCTCGACATTCCGAGCGACGTCACGGACACGTCGCAAACGTTCTTTGGAGACACCGATTCGCGCCTGGCCAAAGCGTTCATGGCTGAGCAGGAACTTAGCATAGTCCCAGCCGCGGTTTTCTTCGCCAACAAGGTTCTCGACCGGCACCTCAACGTCGTCGAAAAACACCTCGTTGATCTCGTAGCCACCGTCGATGGTTTGAATGGGACGGACGGTGATTCCTTTCGAGCGCATGTCGATGAGCAGGAACGAGATTCCCGCCTGCTTCTTCACTTCGCGATTGGTTCGAACGAGACAAAATATCCAGTCGGAGTATTGTGCGTTAGTCGTCCAGGTCTTCTGACCGTTCACTACATACACGTTTCCCGTACGTTTTGCCGTTGTCTGCAACGCAGCAAGGTCGGAGCCCGCATTCGGCTCCGAGAACCCCTGACACCACCAATCATCCAGATTTGCGATACGTGGCAGAAATCGGCGCTTTTGTGTCTCGCTGCCAAACGCACATAACACCGGACCAAGCATGTTCACATTGAACGATTGTGGCTGAGGAGCTGGGGCCAACTGCAGTTCCTCGAAATAAAGGTACTTGAGGATAGGAGACCATGGCTGCCCCCCGTAGGCCACCGGCCAGTTGACAACAGCCCAGCCTTTGGCATTGAGCGTCTTTTGCCAATCGACGATTTCCTCCTTGCTTAGACGCCGTTCCTCTAACAGCTTACGCCGCGTCTCAGATGGCACGGCTTCGGCAAAGAATGCCCGCACTTCGTCGCGAAACGCTATCTCTTCGTCGGTGTAGCTAAGTTCCATTCTAGCGCTCGTAATCGGGTTGTGTGAACGGACGGGTTCGATCGAAACGTGTTTCGTTTAGTAAGCGCGCGCGCAATTCCACCTTACGTATTTTGCCGTTCGCCGAACGAGGAATCTCATCCACCACTTCCAAGCGCTCCGGCCAGTATTGTTTCACCACCCCTTTAAATTCCAGGTGCGCCTGCAGATCGCGCATAGTGATTTCTTCGCCCGGCCTTGGAATAATGAAGGCACACGCTCGCTCGCCGAGACGCTCGTCGGGCATGCCGACGATGGCGACATCGGCGATCCGCGTGTCCTCGTAGATGACGTTCTCAATATAGGCGACTGGGATGTTCTCGCCGCCACGGATGATTATGTCGCGTGTTCTGCCGGTAATGCGGATAAACCCATCTTTGTCCATCACCGCGAGATCCCCCGTGTCGAACCAGTCACCGACGAAGGAGTCCCGCGTCAAGTCCACTTGCTTGGCGTAACCTAGGAACAGCGAAGGGCCACGGCATTGCAGCCGACCCTCCTCCCCAGGGGGAAGAGTTGAGTTCGCATCATCGACGACCCGAACCTCCATTCCTCTCTGCGGGTAGCCGTCGGTGTTCGCGATTTTGTCCTCGGGGTCGCTTGGACGCGTCATGGTCACGATCGCGTTTTCGGTTTGTCCCCATGCGCTATATATCGAGACTTGGGGCATTTTTTCTATCGCCTCGCGAATAAGGACACGGGGAATCGGCGCACCGCCACATCGAAAAATGCGGAATGAAGACAGATCACGCCTATCGATATTTGGGCAGCGCAGCATGTCCTGCAAGAATGTCGGCCCACCGTTGGATATCGTCACCTTGTGACGTTCGATCAGTTCCAGGAACACCGCCGGGTCCCAGATATCTTGGTAGACGCAAGTGGCACCGAGCTGCAACGGTAGCCGGATGCCAGCAAGAAACCCAGTCTGGTGCCCGAAAGTCGAGGTCATGTGAAATACGGTTTCGCTCGACAAGTTTAACGTCTGCGCCACCGATAGCATCGGCGCCAGCAGTGTGTTGTGGGAATGCAGTACTCCTTTCGGATCGCCCGTTGTCCCGGAGGTGAAAATTAGTTCTGTCACCCGGTCGGGCGCGGGCCGCATACCGTCGAGGACCGACGGGTCGATGCGCTCTTCCCAGGGTATCGCAACGAATTCGGCCCACGACATCGTCCCTTCCGGAGCCGAACCATCAACGACGAGTATGTGCTCGAGGCCTGGCAGATCTGCTTTCAGGCCGAGCGCCATTGGCCCGTACTCGAACTTGCGGAACCTGCCCGGCACCGCGAGCAGGCGGGTTTCTGCGAGTCGCAACATGTAACCCAGTTCGCGATCGCGAAAGATCGGCACGATTGGGTTGGTAATCGCACCGATCCGTGTGGCTGCTAGGTGAAGGATCGTCCATTCGCGCCAGTTCGGAAGCTGCAGAGAAACGACGTCGTCCTTGCCGATGTCGAGAGAAAGCAGGCCCAGCGCACAGCGAATCGAAAGATCCCGAAGTTCTGCGAACGTGCATGATCCGCGGGCGTCGATGATAGCGACCTTGTCGGGAGTGCGCTGCGCTGTATCGTCCGCATAGTCGATAATCAGCCGATCGATCCAGTAGCCATTCTCTTTGAAAGTCCGTGCTTGCGACTCTGTCAGCAACGTTGCAAATTCCGGCATGAACCCTGCCCTGTCTATCGGATGCGGTCACCCGCAGCGGTTTTTCTTCAAGAATTCCCCGATCAACCGAATTGTCTCGGGATCGCCGTATAAATGCTCAGACCGGATAATCTCCTCTTCGAAACCATCGACGGCCGGATCCATTGCCGCATCGATGCAGTGCTTGCTAGCACCGAGGGCAGCCTTCGGTAGTGATGCAACTTCCTTGATAATGCCATCGGTGAAAGCCTGAAGGTCGGCCTGTGGCCGCGACCACTGCGCGAGGCCGAGAGCAACTGCATCGCGGCCGAACACCGTCTCACCCCTAAAGATCAGACGCTTTGCCATCGCAGATCCGAGCAACCGCGTGAGCCGCTGCGTGCCCCCCGCAGCGGCGAGAAGACCAAGATGAACCTCGACTAATCCGAGTTTGGCCTCGTCGGCGACAATCCGGTAGTCACAGGAAAGCGCGAGCTCCAATCCGCCTCCCAAGGCGTGGCCGGAAATTTCGGCAACGGTGATGAATGGAGCATTCTCGACCCGGTGGAAAAGTTGTTGCAAAGGGCGCACGACCGTCTCGATGAAAACGCCGGGGCCGTCCTCGGTCTCAAACAAGCGACTCATGAGTGCAATGTCACCGCCAGCCGAGAAAACTTTCTGATTGCTGCGAAATACAAGAATGCGAAGTTCGCTGGCGGGACCCGCTTCATCAAGCGCAGCATCAATGGCGGCAGCCATTTCGCCATCGAGTGCGTTAACCGGCGGTCGGCAAAGAGTGATCGCCAAAATCGCGTCTTCGCGCTCGATGGTTATCCCGTTCGGCTGCATATCTTCCTCTTCGACCGATGCGCGATCTCCACTTCGCCATCAGGCGTACTCAGCGGACGCGCTACCGCCACTTACTGAAATCAGAGGGCCGTTTTTCAAGAAAGGCGGTGGCGCCTTCCAGTTGTTCGCCAGTCTCAAAGTAGTTCGGTGCGACTTCTTGGACAGTTGTCGCCACGGTGTGCTGTAACAGCGGTTCCATCTGCTGTCGAAACGACCGTTTTAGAATCCGGAGACACGTCGGGCTGAGCACGAGCATCTCGTCGGCCCACTTTCTGACCTCCTGATCGAGTTCCTCCATAGGCACGACAGCATTCACCAGTCCCCATTCCAAGGCTTGCTGCGCGCTGTATTTTCGGCATAGCATCCACATCTCCCGCGCACGCTTGTGACCAAGTACGTTGACCGCATGAGCGACAAGGTGACCGCCCGCAGGGGATCCGACCCGAGGTCCATTCTGACCAAAGATTGAATGCTCTGCCGCTATGGTGAGATCGCAGAAGTAGGCTACGTGGTTGCCGCCGCCGATCGCGTAGCCGTTTACGCGGGCTATGACGGGTTTGGGACATTCCAGGATCGTTCGATTGAGTGTGAGTTCGTGCTCGGCGAATTTTTTACTCGGATCGTCTTCTCCGACGGCCAAGTCGTCATCTTCGCCTTTCTCCCAGTTGACGTCGCCACCAACACAGAAGGCTCGTTCCCCGGTCCCGGTTAGGACGATGACGCCGACCTTCGGATCTTCGCCAGCCTCGATGAGACGTTGTTCGATATCGTCGAAATTGTCACCCGTGCAGGCATTCAACACCTTCGGACGATTGATGGTGATTGTCGCCAGATGGTTGTCTATTTGGTAGAGAATATCATCGTTAGCCACGATTCTCCGCTCCTTCGCTCGGTTCGTGTGCGGCGCGCTATCGCGCCCTCAGATTTTCGCTCGGCGGTTAAGCCATGCTTTGCGTGGTCCGGGTGTAAGAACTCGTCCAGAACAGAGACTACGCCGGTTATCGCGCCTGTTTGGCCCGAGCCGGGCCGTTGTTGTTATGCGTTCTTGACATCATCGGCGACGTCTTTCATGAGGTTTTCGATGACTTGTGCCGGTCTCGTATCGGAGTTGAAGACCCTATCGAAACCAAGCTCCTTAAAGCTCTTCTCGACGTCCCTGAAGTCTTCACGGTTGGTCCCGAGTTGGCCACCGATATATAGAATGACGTCCTTCAGGCCAGCCTCGATGCACTTCTCGCGCAACCCCTCGCAGTCGAAATACGCCATGCCGTAGAGTGACGATACGAGTATTGCCGCTGCGCCGGTTTCGATCGCTGCTTCAATGAACTCCTCCTGGGGCACGCAGGCACCGAGGCGCACGACTTGAAAACCTGCGTCTTCAAGGGCGCGCGTGAGGATGAATTGTCCGGTCACGTGGGCATCACTCCCGATCGTGCCGATTACGACTGTTGAGAGGGTATCGATCGTGGAATCAGAGTTTACTGAAGACATGGGAACCTACCGGCCTTGCAAGTGAATAAAGATCTTTCGTCACCATATCGATGTCGGGTTTCATTCCGCTCTTGCGTGAACGCTGCTCGATCTTCGATTTGTGATAATTGACGACCCGCTCCGGGAGCGGCATTGCCCCGTGATCGAGATAGCGATAAGCGCCATCCACGTCGCGTACCGTTAACAGGCGGTTCTTCACGAACACCCAAGGCGAGAACACGGCGTCAAGGACGCCGTGTTCGACCGCTCGGATCATGCCGTTGGACGGATCACCATTGGCAAAGTCGAGGGTCGTATCAACGATGGCGCGAACCTCAAGTTCGACCATTTCCTCTTCTTCCTCCATCGCTGCGGTCGTCTCCAGTTTGAAATCTCCGAGGATGTTGAGCATATGCTTGGCGATCTTCACCTCTGCGCCGATGGCCTCTCTGGATGGGGTCGAAGACGCCTCGTCAGGCGATTTCAGGTAGAGAAATTGCGCGCCGGCCATCCGCGTCACGGCGGCTTCCCAAGCCATTTGCGCCGTCGCCTGGAGAATATCCGTCGGCCACACGCCAAGGTGCGGGTAGCCGCCTGAGCAGACATTTACGCCCTCGTAACCGAAGCGACTGACATACTCTGTCACCAAGCGTCGCATGACGCGAAGCGCGACACAGTCCTGCACGAGGTTTGACGACAGGCCGTAGGAACAGGCAAAATGCTTCACACCTTGGCGCGCCGCCTCCAGAACCTGCAGGACGACGATAGCGATCTTCATACCAGGCGGCTCCCAGCCATTATGGTGACCGGCCGGCCAAGCCAAAATCGGCGCACCTCGTTCCGTGTAGTACGCCGCGAGCTTGGAGATATACTGGAAATTGTAAATACGGCGGTCCAAAGGGTACTCGCGCGAATGCTGCATCACATCGTGCAAGTCGTAGGCGAGATATCCGGACGCACCGCCGGCGAGGGATATTTCGCCGCACAGCCTGGGATCCTCGTCGAGGGTCGAGAGGTGGGCCGAGTGCCCGGACCCCTCGATCAAGCGGCGAAATCCAGACACGCCGTGGTTCACGGCCGGATAGCCATTTAGCATGTTGTTGCCGGTCTTGTACGTCGCGTCGATAGCCTGCTGTGCTGCATCGAAACGCTTCTTGCGGTTGTATGCGTCGAGGATGATGAACCATGAATCGTAACAGTCCGTCATCCCGCATTCGCCCTCGACAAAGTCGAAGATGCCAAGCATCTTTTCAAGCGTCGCCTGTCCGACCTGTGGAAGCACGACGATCTCACCGTTTGCGTCCGCCTGCGCCAACTGTTTCGCCTGCACCTTGTGATCCGGAAGGCTCCTGTGATAAGCAATAGCCTCTTCCAAATCGACTTCTTCTCCCGTTGGCCAATCCTTCAGGGCGGCACCGTGCGCATCAAGGAATTCGGAATCCTCCCAACATCTGTCTTCGACTTCCATTGTTCTCCAATTACTATCCACGGTTTTGCCTTCCTGTTTCAGGCTGCAGTCAGATTTTGCTTGAGTAAACTGACGGCTAATTTTGGTTCAATTGCCGCGAGAAGCCCCATTGCATAGAATATATAGCTGGAATCCACGAAATAGTTGGGGTTCCGGGGCCCAAGGGACAATGGTCGAGATTTATCGAATTTTGCCCCTTCGAGTATGTAGCGTTGGTTCTGACCGTAGGCGAATACTCCTCCGGTACCAATTACAGTAGATACTTCGCGCAAATCTTTGCCGTGTTGCAGCGTTGCGTCGCCGTCCGACAAATGTACGCGCTCGATCGAACCGGCATGCCGCTCAACGGCCACTTCAACCGCCGTCCTCGCGAGCGCCGTATCGAGCCTAAAGCCGGGGTCATCGAGCGGCACGGTTTCAACGCGCTTGCTGAGAATATCGACCTTGCCACGGAGCCCGTCGTCCTCAACCGCATTACCGGACACGTTGGCATGGGCGCGCAACTTATCCAAGCTGGTGTCGAGGATATGTCCCGCATTGAATCGAATGCCCAGGTCGCCCTCGACAGTACGTTTTGCATAGGGTTCCGGCAGACCACGTAGCACCACTCCCGGTTCCGTCGGCTCGCCCTGTGCAATGGAATCTACGTCCGTCGTCGCACCGCCGACATCGACGAGGAGCAATTCACCGAGTCCCTCCTCGTTGCCGTCGCCGTTGGCAAGGACTTCCGCCGCTTGAAGAACCGCCATCGGCGTCGGCAATACGGGCAGTTCGAACGTCTCCTGGACCCGATCCAGCCCCTTGGCCCTGGTAATGTGTTCGATGAATACTTCGCGGATGACTGCGCGCGCCGGCTCTACGTTCAACCGGCCAAATTCGGGCATCACGTTTTCGGTTTGTGTCGGCCGCTTGCCACTCGCCGCTAGTATCTCGCCGATTTCATCGGCAGCAGACTTGTTGGCGGCAACGATGATCGGGCATTCGAGCGATGATCCGGCAATCCGATTGGCGTTGGCGAGGACCACCTCGGCGTCGCCCCCATCAGTGCCGCCGCTCAGAAGCAGGATGTCGGGCACCTGATCGATGATCCGCTTCATGTCGGAACCGTTCAGGGTATAGGAGTGGACGCCAACAACCTTTGCCCCAGCACCGAGCGCCGCACGGCGGCCAGCTTCGCTGGTCAGCCTCGGCACTAGGCCGCAGATTGTCATGCGGAGACCACCGGCTGCGCTACTCGACGCGAGACGGGGGGCGTCGGCGAGACTTGATATGCCCGTCTCTTCGACCAAAAGGTGGACAGCTTTAGCGAGCCCCTCGGCGACGTCGGTCGCGATAGTTGTCGGCGACTGCGCGCGACCGAGGATAACGGCATCGTCACGATCAACTGCCGTCACCTTGGTGAACGTGCTGCCAAAATCAATCAGAAGCAACGATGCCGCCATGTCATCGGGTCCCATCAAACTGACGCAGCAAAAGATCAAGCGTATGCCGTCGCGTAACGCAGTTGCCACCGAGTCCTGAACCGCAATCTGTTGGACCGCTGAACTCCACAATGCATGCACCAGATGCGCGCTCTCCATGGGAATTTTCATCCCTGCCGCCATGGCCCGTTATAGTCGAGTCTACGTAAGATGCGTTTGATCTTACTCTAAAGTAAGACATATTGGCGTCGAATGTGTCAAGTCAACAAGATGCCGAACTGCAATTCATTGAGTCAGCAGCGACGCGGGACATGCCAGTTTCCATGTATTTTCGATAAACGCATGACAATCCGCGGATTTCCTGCCGTCCAGGGCGTCGCGTTGTCGTAAGCATTGCATCCCCCGGAGATGTGCACGGTATTGCATTATTGATTTACTCCATGGTAAATACCCGTCGTTCTTCTACGGCTTCTCGCATAGTGTACGGAGGTCCATGATGTCAATGGACAAACTTAACGGATAGAACTAGGGGGGAGCATGGGCGGAGAACCGAGCATCACATTCGAGGCAGATGAAGATGGAGTTGGTGTCCTAACACTGAACCGCCCCGAACGGCTCAACGCGTTCTCACAGGATATGGCCGACCTTTGGCGTGAAGTCTTGATCGACGCCGCCCAGAATCCAGCCGTCAAAGTTATTGTGGTAACGGGCGCGGGGCGTGCCTTCTGCGCCGGCGGTGACATCAAAGAGATGCTAAAGTTCGTGGACACGAAGACTTCTGCCTTCAAGGAGTTTCTCTGGGAACATGTACAGCGGATTCCCCTTGCGCTCGCCGAGATCGACAAACCGGTCATCGCCGCACTCAACGGCACCGCGCGCGGTGCCGGATTGGATATGGCTCTTATGTGCGACTTGCGGATTGCTGCGCAATCAGCGGTCTTTGCCGAAAGCTACATCCACATGGGGGTTATCGCGGGTGACGGCGGGACGTACTACTTACCCCGCTTGATTGGCACTGCCCGGGCGTTGGAACTGTTTTGGACCGGCCGCGATGTCGATGCACATGAAGCGGAACGGATCGGCTTCGTCAACCGTGTCGTCCCCGACGGCGAAGCGCTGTCCGCCACGGTCGATCTCGGCCGGCAAATAGCCAGACAACCGCAGATGGCGGTTCGCGCGTACAAGCGAGCGACCTATCAGAGCGAAAGCATGTCCCTTGCAGCGCACTTAGACATGGTGTCGTCGCACATGGCTATGCTGCAAGGAACCGAGGGCCATCAGTCCCGTCTACGCGCGTTCATGGATGACCGGAAGGAAAAACGCAAATAACGGTCGGCGCCGGTCCCTATTCGTCGATGACGCCTGCCACGCGGAGAGCATCGATCGCATCGTCTCCGTAGCCAAGGTCGCCAAGCACGTCTCGCGTGTGTTGCCCAACCGACGGCGGTTCGACGTACGTACAGCCTGCCCGTTTGTCTCCATCAACTAGGGCAGGGAACGGGCAGAACTTTCGGTTGGCCCCGGGTTCGAGCATCAAATTGCGCGCCTTGAGCTGCGGATTAGCACCCGCTTCCAAGGGAGTTGCACATATCTCGATAGGCACGTCGGTCCCTTCGAAGGCGTCAATCCACTCAGCCACCGTGTATCGTCGGAACAATCCCTCCAGCATTCCAAATAACGTATCGGCGTTGGCGCGTCGCATCGCTTCTGTGCCGAAACGCTCCTCGGCGAAAGCCGGTTCCATTGCGGCAACGACGGCGACGAACTTCGACCAGAAGTGTTCCTCGACAATAGTGATTGCAATCTGCCGGCCATCCGCCGTGTCAAAGACGTCGTTTGTCGGGAAAAGGAAGTGGCGCGAGCGTTCGTTGGAGTCGAACCAGGTCCGGGTAGCTGTGGCGTAGACCGCAGCCTCATATAAGCTGAGGTCGATGTGGCGTCCCGTTCCTGTACATTCGCGCTCGAAAAGCGCCGCCAAGATTGCGCTAGTTGCCGTCGAACTGCCGACGATGTCACCGACCGGTAGGCCTGAGCGCCGAGGAGGTGATGCCCAGTGCCCCGGCAGTTCCATGGCACCCGACGCGGCGAGGTAGGCAAGGTCGTGGCCCGGCTTGTCACGCCAAGGTCCCGATTGGCCATATCCGGAAAGGGAGCAATAGATCAGCCGCTTGTTGATTGTGCTGAGTGTCTCGTAGTCGATACCCAATCGCCCGGCTACACCGGGCCGGAAGGATTCGATCGCAACATCGGTTCTTGACGCCAATGCCCGCACAATGCCGCGGCTTTCCGGTTTCTTCAGATTGATTGCCAGACTAAGCTTGCCGCGGTTCACCCGGTCAAACATGCCGCCCGGAATATGCCGGCCGAATTCGCCCCCAATCGGCTCGACCTTGATGACCGTCGCGCCGAGGTCGGCCAATACCGAGGTCGCCAATGGGCCCGGGAGCTGTGCCGAGAAATCAATGACTGTCATGCGCTCCAACGGCGACCATGATAGCTTTTGCGACAACACTTCACTCCTAGTTAAAGCCCCGTGGACTACACAAACCGGTTTCACATCATGGAATAGCCACCGCTGGCACTAAGCGTCTGCCCGGTAATGAACTTTGCGGCATCGGATGCGAGAAAAACCACAGCGGGCGCCACGTCCTGCGGTGTGCCAACCCGACGCAACGGATACGCCTTGCCGATTTTCTCGCGCATCTCGGGTGTGTTCCAGTGTTTCACGTGCCCGTCATTCCACATGCTGCCAACACTGATCTCGTCATCAGAATCAGGCATGGTCGTTCCCGGGCAGACGACATTGAAGCGCAATCCAAACTTACCGTATTCACGTGCAAGGCTCTTACTCAGTGCCATGACGCCTGCCTTGCAGGCGCCGTAAACTGCTTCGCGAAATTCGCCAATGCGTCCGGCGTCCGAGCCAATGCTAACGACAACGCCCGACTTGTTATCTAGCATTCCGTCCAGCACTGCCCGTGTACAGTTAATGACACCCCAAAGGTTCAGGTTAATCTCCTTCTCCCATTCTTCGCGCGGCTTTTCGATGAACAAACGGTCGAAGGTCCAGCCGACGTTGTTGACTAACACGTCGATGACACCGAAACGACTGACAACCTTCGCAACCATCTGCTCCACACTCTCGTAGGACGTCACATCGGTCTGGACGAACATCGCGTCCTTGGCGCCCGCAGCCAAGGCTTCGTCTAGGACTTTGTTGCTTTGCGCTTCGTCGATATCGGCGATGACAATATTGGCCCCCTGCTCTGCGAAGGCGAGGGTGATGGCCCGACCGATGTTCGAAGCCCCCCCGGTGATCACCACGTTCTTGCCGCCAAGATTGAGATCCATCCCAATGCACCTTTCTTAGAGTTATCACCGATCGCCAGCCGACAGTTGGTCGAAGCGAGCTTGTCTTTCTCGCACAAGCAGTTTCCGACAACGGCGAAAAACCGATGTTACCTATATGGTCGGCGTTTGCGCTGGAGCTTCTTTAAGAGCGAGAATATTACAATTTTTCATCTTCATTTTTGACAATTTTGCCCCGGTTTGGCACCGCTTAGATCCGTAAGCTGTTTTGCTGACTAGCTAGCAAAATAATTTACCCTAAATTTAAATTCAAGACCGGAATCAATCTCAAGGCGCGATACGGCTGGCCCACAGGTGCCTTTCCCTCAGAAAGCCAGCTAACGCCGCAATAGTGCCAGGCAGCGCCCAACAACTCAGGCCTCTCACATCAACAGTACGCAGACTGCTGCGGACACTTCGTGCAAAAGGCAACCTGCCGATACCCGGATTCGAAGCAAGGTTTTTGACGCTGGAGTTAGATCGTCTAACTCTCTATCTTTCTGTGTCATGAACTACCGTGCAGGGACACGTGAGTGGCCGTGCGCCGTTGAATCGATTTTTGCCTATCTACAACAAAACGCAGTGGAAAGAGATTGAATGACTAATAAAAGAAGGTCTGCAAGCAAGGCGGAAAAATCGCTCAAGCAAAGCAGCAAGGTCCGATGGAAAAGCGCGCTTCCAAGCATGGAAGAACAATTTCAGATGAAGCGCCTAGCGCTCATTCGGGAAGCCGGAAAAGCGTTCAGCCGAAAGGGATTCCACAACACCTCCATGGAGGAGGTGGCGGCGACATTGAACGTGACCAAGCCTGCCTTGTACTACTATGTAAAGACCAAGCAGGAGATTCTGTATGAATGCCACAATTATGCGATCGACCTCGGCGAACAAGCAAGGCAGGTCGCATGGGCGACGTCGGATAAGCCGCTCGAACGGCTGAAGGTTTTGCTGAAAACCTATATCGAACTGTTGACTGGAACCTTCGGGACCCATGCCGTCCTTATCGAGCCGATTTCCTCGCTTGAGCCCGAATACCGCACGAAGATCGTAAAGCGTTTGCGGGAGTTCGACCAGACCTTCCAAACGCTCCTCCTGGATGCCATCGCCGACAAGTCGATACCGCCCATCGACCATCGCTTGGCCATTGCTTTCTTCATGGGCGCCATCAACAATATTACGCGCTGGTATTCGCAGGAAGGGTCTCGCACGGGACCAGAAATTGCGGACAACTTCGTGGCGTTCATCATCAATGGTATCTGCGGCGGTATCGGCAGAGATGCGGCAGAAATGCCGCCTGCAACGAAAGAAGCCAAGAAAACCTAGCAGTCGCTGCTCCGCCATTACCTGCCTCCCTCTCGCCCCGAATGATTCGACGTGCCCGGTCCACTTGATGCTGACACGGTGAGCCCCCTAGGAGTCTTTACTGGTACCGACTCTGCTACAGGCTGATTCTTTGCGGCCGCTTACTTCACGGTCAAGTGCTCTTGCGGCATTTGCCGATAGAGGCTAGTAATTTACTTGAAAGTAAAATTGAAAATAGAGCCGGTGATTTTGGTGTCTCTCCGGGATATTCTCGGGCTACGCCAATGTCTTCCCGGGGCAAACATCACGATGGCGGTTACGGACATTCGAGCGCGATTGCGCGAAGCGCTTCCCGCATTAAAGAAGATGCTCACGGACCGAGGCACCCGCATCGGCGGACCATCAGCATTCCGAGCGAACGTCGTTTCGTCGAACGATACATGCACCGGCAGGGTAACACCGTCACGCGCGAGGCGTGTATGCGCGGCGACTACGCTGAGTTCCGTATTAAAGCGGCAGAATCCCTTGCCACCGTCGCCGACGATAGACGAGATTGCGGACCGTCGGGTCCGACGCGCCCCGTCAAGGGAACCGTACAATGACTGAAAATACGCGGCCTTTGGACGGCATACATGCCCTAGTGACGGGAAGTGGCTCCGGTATCGGCGCTGCTATTGCCGACGACCTCGGGCGAATGGGCGCGGCACCCACACTCGTCGGCCGTTGCGATATCCCTCTCGCTGAAAAGGGCCGCGCAATCCATGGTGTTTTCTGCCACGCCCAGGCGATGGGTTTGACTGATAACGGTGCGTTGCAGGGCTTGTTCGCCAACGTCGCCAGTGACTTCGACACTCTGGTGAATAACGTGGGTGCCGCCGAAACTGCGAGCGTCCTCAAGACCGACATGTTGAAGTTGAACCGAACATTCGACGTTAATTTCCGCACCGCATTCTCATGCGCACAGGCGGTATCGCCCAGAATGCTACAATCGGGAATAGGGCGGATCATCAACATCGCGTCTGCAGCCAGCATTAAGGGTTACCCTTGCATTTCCGCATACTGCGCCGCCAAGCACGCGCTTCTGAGATTCACGCGTTCTCTCGCGGCAGAGCTGACATCGACGAATATTACCGTCAACGCCGTATGTCCGGGCTATACCGATACGGGCCTGATTGACAGAGCAGTGGGTGTAGTGACTGCGAAGACCGGCACCAGCGCTGATGCAATACGTGCCAAGTATGCCAGCCTGAATCCGGGCGGCCGACTCATCGAAGCCTGGGAAGTGGCATCCGCCGTTGGTTGGCTGTGTTTCTCGGCCACCTCGGCGATCACCGGTCAGGCCGTCATTGTAGCCGACGGTGATCTCTGAAACGCTGTTTTGAGTAACGCGAGCAGGGGAATGATATGACAACGACGGCAATGCGGCTGTTTCCGAATTTCGATTCAGAGCCGATCAGGCACCCAAAGCTGGACGGCCTGCGCAGTGAGGTGCGTGATTTTATTGCAAAAGAACGAGCCGCGGGACGGATTACCTTCGGACAACAGACGTGGACAACCTGGGACCGATCATTTTCCGAACGGTGCGCCAAGCGAGGTTATATCGCCATGACCTGGCCAAAGAAATATGGCGGACATGAACGTAGCGCCGTTGAGCGCTACGTCGTCTGCGAGGAATTACTTGCCGCCGGTGCGCCACAAGGCGCGCACTGGATCGCCGATCGGCAAAGTGGACCGCAGATTATCCGCTACGCTACCGAGGCGATCAAAAAGAACGTGCTTCCCGAGATCGCCGCTGGCCGCTGCACGATCTGCATTGGCATGAGCGAGCCCGATTCGGGCTCCGATCTTTCGTCGATCCGCACCCGCGCCGAACGTGTCGATGGCGGATTCGAAGTGCACGGCCGCAAGGTGTGGACGACCAACGCGCAGCACTCCGAATACATCATCGCGCTATGCCGGACCGAACCGAAATGCGGCGACCGCTACGCCGGCTTGTCGCAACTCATCATCCCTCTCAGGACCGAGGGAATCACCGTTCGCCCGTTGGTCAATCTAGCGGGGGTCGAGGAGCTGAATGAGGTCGTCTTCGACGGATGCTTCGTCCCCAACGATTACCTGCTTGGCAAAGGCGGAGACGGGTGGAAGCTGGTAACCCAAGAACTGAGCTTCGAACGTAGCGGACCTGATCGGTTCCTGTCGACGTTCGGCGTGCTCAGCATCCTCGCCGGTATGGCCAAAGGCCAAGCCGACCGGCATGCTGCCATAGAGCTCGGGCGACTTCTGGTGCGGCTTTCATCAGTTCGCTGCATCTCGCTCGCCGTCATGGATAGAATAGCGCGTAACGAACCGGTGGACGGTATAGCCACCGTATCCAAAGAGCTGGGGACGAGCCTTGAGCAGGATATCCCCGACGTCGCACGTAGACTCCTGGACATCCGGCCAAAAACAGTAGGCAGCCCAGAAACGGTGGCGCTAGCGACGGCGATCTTGAACGCGCCGTGCTTCAGTCTCCGGGGCGGGACGCGAGAAATACTCAAAGGCATAATAGCGAAGGAGCTCGGCCTGAGATGAACGACATTGCGCGCATGCTCGACGACACGACGGACAAGCTGCTCGCCGCCCATGCCGAGACGAGCCGGAACGATCCGTCGCACGCAGATCTCAAGGCTGCACTCGGCGATGCTGGCCTCGTGCTGGCGCTCGCACCGGAAGACGCAGGCGGCTTCGGCTGCGATTGGACTGAAGCCGCCGTTATCGCCTTCCAGTGGGGCCGATACGCATCGCCGCTGCCGATCGTGCCCATGCTCCTCGCTGTGCGGCTCGCAGCGCTCGCCGGCGATATGACCTTCGCCGAGAACGGCCTGGCGGTGCTGAGGATTCCGGACGCTGCGCCACCACAGGCGCCTCTAGTTGACGGCCGTGACGCGATCCTTCTCTTGGTCCGCGACGACGAGAATCCCAGAATCGAAATCATCAACGCGACGGTGGACGAGACGGTGGCCGACCTGTTGGGAGAGCCCTGGATTATTCTCGGCGAAGATACGCTTACGGCCGTCCACGAGATATCCTCTGCCGACATGATCACGACCGTTGCCGGCGGCTGCCTACTATACGCTGCCTCCATCGCGGGCGCTCTCTCGCGGGTGCTGGAGACCATCATCGAGTATGCCAACACGCGAACGCAGTTCGGCAGGCCGCTCTCCAAGTTTCAGGCGCTTCAGCACCTGATCGCCGACGCTTCCGCTGAAGCCGTAGCGACGGAAGCAGCGCTTAATGCGGGGTTGCACGCGCTCGACAACGGTACCGCAACGCCGCAGGACTGGTTGTCGGCGAAGGCCCAGGCGGGCCGCGCCGCAGGCGCTGTGGCGGCCAGTGCCCATCAGGTAATGGGCGCCATCGGCTTCACTGACGAGCACCCACTACACCATTATACGAAACGCCTGTGGACATGGCGTGATGATTGGATGGCACAATCCCGTTGCGAACTCGAGATCGGTCGCAACGCCTTCACAGCCGGCGGCAACGACCTGTGGCCTTTGATCGTCGATCGCTAGTGCCCGGGCCATCGACGATCCGTATCGCGCGCATCCGCGCATAAGGACGCGCCAGTCCGAAATCCTGAGCGATGCCGGCACCACCATGCGCCTGGAAGGCGTCGTCCATGACCCAAAGTGCAACCCGTGGTGCGGCGACCTTATTCATCGCGATCTCCGCCCGCGCTTCGTCGATACGCTGTTACCATACCGACTGCTCCGCCAGCGTCTTGCCGAAGGCTTGGCGGCCGAGCATACGTCGGCACATCTTCACCAATGCATGTTCCGCCTGACCGATTATGCGCATCGCGTGGTGGATGCGCTCCAGTCCGAGGCACCTTGGGCGATCTCGACGCCAGGGAAATCGGCCTCGATCAGCCCCAAATACCTGCATCTGTTCGAAGAAGGTGTCCTCATGAGTGCGGACATACCGATCCATAAAATCCGCCAATCGGGTGAGCCACGCCTTTGACTGGTCGGAATGCGTACAATCCGTTCTCACTCCGCTTGTTCATTAGGACCGATTTTGGTGGTCGGTCGACCATTGGCCTCTGTGCTCTTATCCCTTGCGGAACCGGGCTTTGAGGGAGTCCGGCTTGATCTTCTTCATCCACCGCAACGCAGTTAGGCGGTCGATCATCCCCTGTGGACGTACGATGACGATAATCACTAATATGATGCTGAAGATTGTGAGCCGGCCATACGTGGTTATCCGCAGAAGTTCCGGGAGCACCGTGAACACTGTAGCACCAACGAGAGATCCGAGAAATATGTCGCGGCCGCCGACGATGGTGAAGAGCAAGAATGACACAGTCAGGTAAAAGCCCAAGTCGTCAGGTTCAACAACACTCAGATACTGCACCTGAAGCGCGCCACCGATGCCGCAAATAATCGCACCCAGTACGAAAGATAGTATACGCGTCCGCGCGACGTCGATTCCGATCGACGCGGCGGCGATCGGGTCATTTCTGATGGCGCGGAACGAGAGTCCGAAGCGGGAGCCCTCCAAGCGGATGACGAGATAGACGATCACCGCCAGAAATCCCATCACATGGATCATGTCGGTACGCAACGGCACCCCATATAAGCCAAGTGCGCCGCCAAGATAGCTGTTGTTCTTTAAGATGACGATCAGTACTTCGCCGAAGCCGAGCGTGGCGATGGCAAAGAACATGCCGGACAACCGTTGGAGGATTACTCCCAGGATAGCTGCGGCAATGCCGATCAGAACCGCAGCGGCAGCGATAGACGGATAAAATGAAAAGTTCGCCTTTACCGCCAGAGCTCCTGCAATGTATGAGCCGCTACCCACGAACGCCGCGTGCGCCGCCGATAGCTGTCCGGTCAGTAATGTCAAATAGAAGCCGAGCGCGAGAATACAGTTGATCCCCGCGATCAGTATGACGTGATCCCAGTACCCCACGAGCTCTAACCCCTACCGCAGAACCGCGTTCGGGACGAAACCCCGCGGCCAGATCGCCAACACGATGATCAAGATCGAATATGAAATGGCGTCCCGATACTCCGATAGAAAATACGCCGATGACATCACCTCGAGCATGCCCAGGAACAAGCCGCCGGCGACCGCACCGCTCAACGAGGCGGCACCGCCGATGATAAGTACGACCAACGCCTTTAAGCCGAAGGTGGTGCCAATAAACGGTGAGACAACGCCGAAATTCTCGGCGATTAGAATCCCCGCAAGCCCGCCGAGACCAGACGATAATCCGATCGCCACGACCCTAATCAACCGGACGTTGACACCGAATGCGGCGGCAATGTGCTCGCGGTCGGCCGTGGCGCGAATAGCACGACCGAAGCGCGTTCGGCGAAGCACCAGATGCAACGACACCATGGTCACGATCGCAATAAGAAAAATGCTGAGTTGCACCAGCGTTATTTGGATCTCGCCAATAGTGAGAATTCCGCCGGTATAGTGCCGGGGAAAAGCCCGCTGTTCGAAGCCAAACATCATGCTGAAAACAGATGTAAGCAAGGTTGCAACCCCGATTGTAATCATCAGCGGCGTCAGTTCGTCCCCGCCGCGCACGTAGCGCAGTGTAAAGCGCTCAAGCAGCAGTCCCGTTGCAGCGCCGGCAGCGATGGCAGCGAGGGCCGCGGCGACATGTCCGAGCCCGGTATGTGTCAGCACCAAATATCCCACAAACGCCGACGCCATCATGGTCTCGCCGTAGGCGAGGTTTATGATCCTGAGAATGCTGAACTGCAGCGCGAAACCGACCGCGATCAAAGCGTATACGGACCCCAGAACGAGACCATTTACCAACTGCTCGGCAAACAAGGCGTTTCCCCTATTCCGTTCAATCGTGATTAGTTGGAGGTTACAAGGCGTCCCAAGTACGCCTCGGCGACCACGGGATCGTTAAGGAGGTCATCGGATGGACCTTCGGCGATCAACTCACCAGCTCGGAGAACGTAAGCGCGGTGAGATATTTCGAGCGCACGCTTGGCGTTCTGTTCGATCAACAGGATGCTCATTCCCTCACGGTTTAGTTCCTGGACCAATTCAAAGACCTCCTCGACCAACACTGGGGCGAGACCAAGCGACGGCTCGTCCATCAACAAAAGCTTCGGTTGCGCGGCGAGTGCCCGGCCTATCGCCAGTAGTTGTTGTTGGCCGCCACTCAGGATACCCGCCAGATGATTGGCTCGCTGGGCGAGCACGGGGAACCGCTCCAGGATCACCTCGATCTCGCGTTCAGCTGAAGCTCGTTCGGAGATCGTGTAGGCTCCCATCTCAAGGTTCTCACGCACCGTCATCGACGCGAAAACCTGCCGTTCCGATGGCACGAGGGCGATGCCGGTACCGCAAACCCGGTGCGGCGGAATCGATTTCATGTTAATGCCGCCGACCCCGTAAATCTCGCCCGATGAATATGGTGTCATGCCCATGACGGCGCGGACGATAGATGACTTGCCGGCGCCGTTACCACCGATCATAGCCACGACCTCGCCCCTGTTGACGACCGTGGAGACATCCTTAACGGCGACGACGTGTCCGTAAGTCACATCGACATGTTTGATGTCGAGATCGGGCGTCATCTGCCGAAATACTCTCTGAGAACGTCCGGATTTCGCTGTATTTCGATGGGCGGCCCTTCGGCGATCTTTCGACCGTGCGCCATGACGGCGATTCGGTCCGAGACCTCCATGACGATATCCATATCATGTTCGATCAGAAGTATCGTTTCCACCCTTTCACGTAGTAGTTTCAACGTTTCATTGACGAAAAGAATCTTGTTGGGTGTATTCAATCCCGCCGTCGGTTCGTCGAGAATCAGTATTCGAGGGTTCAACGCCAGTGCTCGAGCGACTTCGACGAGACGTTTCTCGCCGTGTGAGAGGTTGCCGGCAGCGACGTCGCGACGGTGCGAAAGTCCGAGCCGTTCGATCAATTCGTCGGCGACATCATAGCTTCGGGCACGAAGTTTCCGTTCCCGCGGGAGGCCCAAAAGAATCTCAAAGAGATTGCCACCGGACTGCCACAAGTGACTGACGGCGACGTTCTCATGCACCGTCATATCCTCAAAGAGACGCAATTCCTGAAAGGTTCGCGCCAATCCCAACGCGACCCTTTTATCCGCCCGGCGGTGAGTAACATCCACGCCGCCGAACAGAATCTTCCCCTTCGTCGGTGTGTAGACGCCGGTTATGACATTGAACAGCGTCGTCTTGCCGGCTCCATTGGGACCGATGACAGAAAACAACTCTCCTTTCTCTACACTCAATTCGACATCATCGACCGCAACAACTCCACCGAACTCGATGCTCACGCGTTGTACGTTCAATACGCTCACGTTCTATTGGTATGTTAGCCAACGACCGTCAGTCCATTCGACGATCGCCGCAGCCCCACGCACCGGTTCGGATCCATCCCAAGATAGGATACCCGTTGCCGCCTTCAGGTCCTTCGTCGATGCTAGTGCGTCGCGAAGAGTTTCCCGGTCGACGCCGTCCCCTGCGCGCCGCAACGCATCAGCAAGCATCAAGATCGCATCGTGGCCATACGCGTGGTACTGGTCGAGTTTAGCATCCTTGCCGAACATGTCGCGGTAAGCCTTTCCGAACCGCTGAACGATTGGGTCGTCTGATGTGGGGTCAAACGGCGTCTGGGAGATCACTCCGTTGGCGTCTTTGCCGGCAACTTTCTGGAAGCCACCGACACCGGGCCACGCCGCGATCGGCACGGTGATACCACGTTCCCGTGCAGTGCGAACGATTAGGCCGCCTGTTTCTGCCTTAGAGGCATAATAGAATACGTCCGGTTTGGCGTTCTTGATCCGCGTGATCTGCGGTGCCATATCGATGTCCGAGGTGCGATGACCTTCGGTCGCGACGATCTTGACGCCTTCCTTCTCAGCCTGCGCCTTCATATCCTCAAAGGCGCTAACCGACGCCTCGTCGTCGAGGTCGTACATGATTGCAATCGTCTTCGCTTTCAACTTCTCCTTGATTGCGTGCATCAGGGGGCCTTGCTGGTAGACGGGCATCGCGACCTTGAACACCCACTTGCCCGGTTCGATAGGCCATTTGCCGCCCGAGTTCTGCGGGATCAAGGGTACACCGAGCTGGTTAACCACGGGCGCCGCGGCGATTGCGGTAACTGTTCGTGTCGGGCCGATGATCGCCAGCACGCCCTCTTGTTCGAGTTTCCTGACAACGGCGACCGCCGGGGCAGGTTTACCCTGATCGTCCTGCAGGGAGAAGACGAGTTTTTTGCCATTGATACCGCCACTATCATTGATGATCTTGGCCGCAACCTGTATTCCCTTCCAGGAGGCGTCTCCATAGTAGGCTGCGGGGCCTTCGAGCACTTGCGCAACACCGATCTTGATGTCTTCGGCGTGGGCATTCGCGATCCAAAAAGCCGTGCTTGCTGAAAGCATCACTGCACCGAAATATTTAAGCGTCTTGGTCATTCTTGCGTCCTCCCTCTCCAATACGCGGCAATCCATAGTGGTTACCGCCATTTGATTTTCTTCATTTTTCTTGTTTCGATCTTCCAATCAAAACTTGGTCGTCGTACTCCAGAAAAAAAGTCCAATTGTGCAATTCCTACCCGGCATTTCGTCGTTTCGCGTTGCACACTCACGATGTCCCAGTCTGCGTTTGGCAAACCAACCGATTGCGCGCCGGACGGAATTTCATACCGGCACGGCACCCAATCTTACGATCACGCGCACAGCATGCTGCTGTGTTATTGCGTCACTGGGGCATCCACTGTTTTTGGTGAACTGTGTCCATGTCGCTCCCAGACTCTTTTGCAAATATCGCTGGCCACGCCTTACCCGCCGTATCGGCGGATTGACTCGTCTGCAGGCATTTTCCCACACCGTTGCCCAGCGATTGGCTTCCAACTGACTTGTTCAATTACATTCGTCAGTCGTTGAATTGCCTTTGTGATCAATTTATTTACCGAATAGTAAATATGATCATTTCATTCATGTCAACCAAATCGGCAAATATGAACACTCCTCCCAATTGCGGCCGGTCTCCTTGTCGGCATCATGCTCTCTCCCCTTGAACGAAGGCTGTCGCGATTGGGAATCGGGGGATACTTGGGCAGCGGGCTTATTGTCATTACGATCATAGGCGCAGTTGCTAGTGGCGTTGCCAGCCTCGCAATTCCACTCGAGAGTTGGTCAAGCCGTGTACCGGAAATTACGGACCGGCTGGTTGCACAATGGAACGAAATCAGCCAACCGATAGAAAAGCTCAAGGAAGTTGAGGAGAAGGTGGACGAGGCGGCCTCCAAAAAGACCGGCCCGGTGGAGGTTGTCGTCAAGCCGCGGGGGGTGGTCACGAACATGATATCGTCCGCGCCGGACGTGGCGGCGTGGATTTTGCTTTTCTTCGGGACGCTCTTTTTCTTTCTCGCAACTCGATGCAGCATGCGTGCAAAGGTAATAAGGAACTGCGCGACACTCAAAGCGCGCCTTTCGGTCGCTCGGCTGTTTCGTGATGTCGAGCGGCATCTGTCCCGTTACATTGCAACGACTGCTACCGTAAACGCAGGGTTAGGTGACGAATATGAAATGTCCCCGGAACTTCCGGCCAGTCTGCGGATCTTCTCAATGAGTGCTTGCCGCATTGCCGCCACCAGACCCAAGACTAGCCTGACGCCATACCCAGAAACTGAAGTCAAGATCAAAAAACCAACCCGATGCGGCAATCGCCCAAGGCGGGAGACGAAATATCCGCTTCTGACCTGCTCCCTAGAATGTCCTCATTCATAAGGAGAGTCTGTTCTGGTTGTGGTCCATTTTGGACCGTGTTGCAAACTCCGCTGGTGTGAGCCCGTCCAGGCTCGAATGTGGCCTCGTGTTGTTGTAGTCGATCCTCCATGCATTGATGACGGTGCGGGCATGGGCATAGCTGGTGAACAGATGCTCATTCAGGCACTCATCTCTCAGCCTGCCGTTGAACGATTCAACGAAGCCGTTTTGCATCGGTTTTCCTGGTGCGATGTAATGCCACTCGACTCCTCTCTCCTGTTGCCACGTCAGGATCGCGTTTGATGTGAGCTCAGTGCCGTTGTCGGAGACGATCATGCAAGGCCGCCCGCGAGCTTCGCAGATCCGGTCCAACTCTCTGGCAACGGGGATGCCGGAGATCGAGTTGTCGACGACAGCCGTCAGACACTCACGAGTGAAGTCATCGATGACGCACAGGATGCGGAACCTCCGGCCGTCCACGAGTGCGTCGGACACGAAGTCCAGGCTCCAGCGCTGATTGACCCCTTGCGGGATTGTCATCGGTGCTCGGGTGCCGAGTGCACGTTTACGGCCACCTCTTTTGCGCACAGTCAGCCGCTCCTCCTTGTAGAGCCGATAGAGCTTCTTCCAGTTCAAGTGGAAGCCCTCGCGCTTGAGCAGGATGTGCAGCCGGCGATAGCCAAACCGGCGGCGTTCCAATGCCAGCTCCCGCAAACGCCTGCGAATAACGTCATCACCTAGCCGCTTCGATCGATAGCGATAGACCCGCGGATCAATAGCTGCCAGATCACATGCACGGCGCTGGGACAGCCCCTTTTCCTTGACAGCCCAGTCCACGGCCTTTCTCCTTGCACTGGGCGTCAGAAGTTTTTTCCGAGCATCTCCTTCAGCGTCGATACGTCCAGCATCGACTCCGCCAGAAGCTTCTTCAGCTTGGCATTCTCTTCCATCAGGGCTTTGAGCTTCCTGGCGTCGGAGACTTCCATCCCTCCATACTTCGAACGCCACTTGTAAAAGGTCGCGTCGGAAATGCCGTGCTTGCGGCACAGCTCGGCGGCAGAAAGTCCCGCCTGATGCTCCTTCAATATCCCGATAATCTGCTCTTCACTGAACCTGCTGCGCCTCATATTCCGTCTCCTCTGATCGAAGAACGGACCCTAACCTTAAAGCGGGGGTAATTCAGGGGAGCAGGTCAGACGGTTTAAAGCGAAGAACGTCCAGTGCCTTAAATGCGGGACGAAGTACGTAGCGCATGAAGAAAAAGAGACTGACGTAAATATTGGGGTTCACTTGGTTGCCGATGCTATCCGGGACCGCTTTGACACAGCGTTTGTAATTTCTGCCGATACGGATCTATCCCCTGCGGTAAAGATGGCGAGAACGGAAGTGCCGGATAAGAAAATCATGATCGTTGCTCCCCCTGGTCGTTTCAACCGCAATCGGGAAATCAAACCCTTGTTTGAAATACCGAAAGGCAAGATCCGTGCGTCATTGCTCCCGGAGAAAATCACCACATCAACCGGTCGAGTGATCAAACGTCCGTTACAGTACAAGTGTAAAGCCCCCTGTTTATGTGCCACTTCGTTGTAGAGTTTCCGGCACAGGCGGACGCATACCGAGCGCCTGATGTGGCCGGATGTGATTGTACTGTCTGAGCCATTGATTGATCACGACCTGA
>Ga0209633_10000124_pt1 | contig 89207 bp, 74 predicted proteins | sample Cruoilmetagenom1_FD_187290 | JGI IMG/M metagenome (GOLD analysis project Ga0209633, IMG submission 187290) | Oil polluted marine microbial communities from Coal Oil Point, Santa Barbara, California, USA - Sample 1 (SPAdes) (version 2) | ecosystem: Environmental > Aquatic > Marine > Oil seeps ... | reverse complement strand
TCAACGAGGCGGAAACGCTCCCAATTGCATTGGCGGCGCTTCCCCGAAAAGTTTCCGGATACTCACACGTAGAGTGGCTGATCATCGATGATGGTTCTACCGATGATACGGTTGAGGTTGCCCGGCAGCATGGCGTCGATCACATCGTGCAGTTGCGGCACAATGAAGGCCTCGCGCGCGGCTTCATGGCTGGCATTGAGGCGTGTCTGAAGCTTGGCGCCCACACAATCGTCAATACCGATGCAGACAATCAATATGACGCCAAGAGCATTCCCGATCTGGTGCGGCCAATTCTGGAGGGTGAGGCTGAATTCGTTATCGGTGCACGATCAATAAGACAGATCGAACATTTTTCCCCGGTCAAAAAATGGCTTCAGGGCCTCGGCAGCTGGGTCGTACGGGTTGCCAGCCGCACAAATGTTCCCGATGCGCCGTCCGGTTTCCGCGCGATTTACTGGGAAGCAGCGCTTCGGCTTAATGTGTTTTCCCAATACACATATACGCTTGAAACCATAATCCAGGCCGGACGAAAGAATATGCGGATCGTCTCGGTTCCGGTGGGTGTCAACGAGGATTTGCGGCCGTCGAGGCTCGTGAAGAGCATCCGGTCATATGTCTGGCGGTCGATCGTGACCATCATTCGCATTTTCCTGATTTATCGTCCGCTTAAGACATTCATGCTGCTGAGCATGATATTTTTCACGGCGTTTGTTTTGGTAGCCGGACGGTTTTTGTACTTTTTTTCGATTGGCGAGGGCGACGGTCACATACAGTCGCTTATGCTGGCGGTAATCCTGGCGACTGCCAGTTTCTTGAGTTTTTCGGTGGCTGTGATTGCAGACCTTCTGTCAGTGAACCGGGCGTTGCTGGAAGATTTGAGACAGCGTGCGTTGCGCCGCGAGATATCGTCGTGGGATCTGGCTTCTGTTCAGAAGCAAAGCCTGACGAAGGCGTCAGAATCTACAGAAGGTTAGTGCAGATATACACGGCATGGGAGTGTCAGTTGGCAGATCAAGCAAGCCAAGGACTACTGTCTCCATTTTTGCAGAACCAGCGGGTGAAGGCAGCGCGACCGTATCTTAAGGGACGTGTTCTCGATATCGGGTGCGGCAATGGCATGCTCGCTGAGTATTGTGATCCAAACACGTATTACGGATTCGACATTGACGAAGCGACAATTGCCGCCGCCCGATCAGCACATCCGCGTTTCCGTTTCGAACGAGCGCTTCCTGGCAGCGGCATGCGGTTCGATACTGTTGTCGGCTTGGCGATAATCGAGCATTTATCGGATCCACCGGTTCACTTGCGAACTTGGCGGGATTTCTTGAAAAGTGATGGGGCAATTGTTTTGACAACTCCGCATCCGAGAATGGAATGGGTGCATCAGTTGGGGTCTCGCATTGGAATTTTTAGCCATGGTGCGGCTGAAGAGCACGAAGACCTGATCGATCTGAACACCATGAAGGGTCTTGTGGCGCAGGCCGAGCTGGTGGTTGCAAAGTATCAACGCTTCCTGTTTGGGGCGAACCAGATCTTTGTGTTAGGTGTTGGAGGTAAGTCTTAGACTGTGCCTTAGTTCGTGACCAGTCGCGGGCACAACCCGTTTTCCAGCGGTAGCGTTTTCTTGATAAAAAACCATGACGCAAGCCAAGTGTCGGAATTCCCATGTCCAAATTCGACTATGACAACGTCGCTGGAAATCATTACGACAAATATAATTCCAAGAATCCGATTGCCGCATATCTTGTTGGCGGCTTCTTGAGGAATTTTCTGGATCTGGTCGATCACTCCAAGGCGCGCGATGTCTTCGAGGTTGGCTGTGGAGAGGGACATCTCTCACTGGCAATGCTTCGCAAGGGACTGACAGTCCGCGGTGCGGATCTTGAAGACTCGGTCGTGCGTCAGGCGAATGAGGCAGCTCAATCAGAGGGGTTTTCCGAGCCTTTCGTCGTTCGTGACCTCTATGAGCTAAGTAAGGATGAGGCCTCTGCGGAGCTCGTCGTCTGCTGTGAAGTTTTAGAGCATGTGCCTGATCCGGCTGCCGCGCTACAAGTGCTGGCGGGATTAGCGCGTCCCTGGTTGCTTGTGAGCGTACCACGCGAACCGATCTGGCGAGGGCTCAACATGGTGCGGGGAAAATATCTGCCCGATCTGGGTAATACGCCTGGTCATATCCAGCATTGGAACCGCAAAGCTTTCGTCGATCTGGTCTCGCGAAATGCCCGGATCGAAGAGATTCGCACGCCGTTGCCATGGACAATGGTCCTGTGTCGCTGTGACTGAGACCGAGAAACCTCAGCAGGGAACAACTAGCAAGATCGCCAGGCTCATTGGCCTCGTTCTCACTGCGGCCTCGCTTGGCTACATTGTCTACAAATTAAGCGTTACCGATTGGTCGGGCTTGCACCATCTTGAGGTTGGTCGGTTAGTTCTGGCGAGTGCCGCGGGCGCGATTGCTTATTGTGGGCTCGGCCTCCTGCTGGGCGTCGCCTGGTGGATGTTGTTGGGGAGAATGAGCGGGCAGGATCCAGGTATAAAATTTGTTGTGGGAGTTTATGCTGTTTCGCAAATCTACAAATATCTTCCATCCAATATGTTGCATTTTGTCGGGCGCCACGCTGGGTTGCGCCGTGCCGGTTTTTCTCATACGGCGCTTGCAGTTTCGGCGTTTGCAGAGGTAGCCTCTATCTCCATTGCTGCAATTCTTGTCGCGCTATTTTTTGGTTCTAGTGCTTTGGTGGAAATTGGGGCGCGGCATATTGATGGAGATACGATACGCTTCTGGCTTCTGCTCGGCGTAACTCTGTTTATTGCTGTGGGAGGGGCAGGTTATGCGTTCGCGCAAATGCGGCTTGAATTGGCACCATCGCGCCTCAAGACGATCTCTTTCGGGTTTCTCCTGGCGAACCTTATGCACATTGCATTTTTCCTTGGGTCTGGCCTGATTCTGCTTGCGCTCGCTTACGGGGTGACGGATGTGCACTCTGACGAAGATGTTCTTCTGATCGCGGTTGCGGCCATTTCATGGTTGCTTGGTTTCATTGTTCCCGGTTCGGCCGCAGGCATTGGCGTCCGTGAGGCGGTCATCATTCTGGTTCTGTCACAACCCCTTGGGAGTGCAGCTGCAATTGCATTGGCTGGTCTCTATCGCGTTGCCACCCTTGGCGGCGATGTGCTGCTGGCAGGTGTTGGTTTGCTTATACGCCCGGATACAGCCGCGCCTAAAAACTGATCGATTCACGGTTATAAATTTCGCAGCAAGCATGAGCTCGCCGCTATATCTTCTCACGATTGATCGCGGCGACGGCGTTGTACAGAAACACGCTCAATCCGAGCAGCAGGGCCCAGCTGCAGAACATGAAGTAACGGTCGACGTCGTGAAAGGCGAAAGAGAAGCCTATCTGAGCCAGTGCGACGATGATGAGGAAAAAGCGCAGCGGCACGGACTTGAAGCCGAAGATGCCGATGATGGCTGCTGCGAGCAGGAGAGTGTCAGCAAGGCGTGTCATATCGCTTTGTGTGAGCTTTCCGATGAAGATCAGCGGCGCAATCTTCCACGCTTCGCCGTAGCGGATCAGGGACACGGCGGGCTCAACTCCTGTTCGTCTCTTGCCGCTGATCGTTTCCGCCTTTCGATTCTGGCCCTTGAGGACTTCTCCGAACGGCTTTCTGGTAAGGCGATTGTAGCGGTAGAATCTTAGTCCATGTTTGTAGAAGCGATGCATTGCGGTTGAGAGGAAGAAGCCTGGCCGCTCCGACAGAGCCTTCAGAACGTCCGGCTTGTAAACCTGTTGTGTTGCCGTTTCCGACTGACGCAAATAAGTCGTGATCGGCAGCCCCGTTCTCTCCGAAACCCTTTCATTTCTCACTCTTCCCAGCTTGACGAAATCATGGGCGGTATCACGATCATATTTGCCATAGGCCGCCCAAAGCATGTGCCAGAGAACATTGCGCTGGAACGGTTCGCCCTTGATGCCCACATGCCGCTGCGGGTGCTGGAACTGGTTGGAAACGATCTTTCCCATCTGGAATGTGGTGAAGAGCACAGCGACGCTGACAACGCAGTGCAGCAGCGCCCTCCGGCGTCCTGCATTCCAGTTCTTAAGCAGCAGGGTGACTGGTAAAAGCACTGTGAGGAAAATTGGAGTGACTTTGGTGAGCGCCATCAGGAATGTCAGCAAGATGATGAAGGCGGCATTGATCCGGAACGAGCCAAGGCCGAACAGGAGGCGCAGCACCAGTCCCAGGTAGAAGGCGAACAGGATGATGAAGTAGGCGTCGGAATCAGGCCTGTAGAGATCCATGATGAAGGGGAAATAGAGTGCCGAGACGGCCGCGAACACCAGTGCCAGACGAAAACTCCAAAGCGCCCTGAGGGTGCTCACAAGAAACAGAAGACCTGCAATCCAAAACGCGTTCATCAGATAACCCGCAGTGGGATAAACGTCGCAGAAGGACAGGCTGACGCGATGGATCTCGCCCTTGATGAGTGCGGGCAATGCCGGAATCATCTCTATGAGGGCGGTAAATGCCGGAACAATGACGATGCCGGTGTCCCGATAAAATGTGGGCCTCCAATGCCCGGTTTTGAGTAGCTTCCAGAGGTTCTTGCACGTTGCCCCGACCTTGCCGTGATCCTCGAACAAGACATCCGAGCTGAAGGCGCCGGAATGCAGGAAAAACAGCAGGACAGCAATTCCAACCAGCACGAACCGCCATCGGTTGCGCTGCCAGTCCCAGGAGAAATGATCCTGATGGGCTGCCGGTGCAAACAGCAGCAGCGCGATGCCGGTCAGGGCAAAGAAGAAGATATATGGCCAGACCGAGAATCCGACGATGTTGGTCGCCAGCACGATGGGCGGTGCCGTTGCGTTGGCGGATAAGTCTTCGCCAGTCAGATACTGAATTTCGATAGAGGAATTTCGCTCACCGAGCTTGTTTGTCCACGGCACGGTGAAACGCTGAAGCCTTTCAGGCTTCAGCGTGTAGACATAGGGCTCATCGTTAAGGCCTGTGACCTTGATCCGACCCGAAACATCTCGGCCGGCCTCTTTTTTCAGGTCCTCTGCCTCAAGGAAGAACTCAATCGAGGGCTTGCCAAGCTCCGTAATCCAAGGCGTGCCGACGTCGAGCGCGAGTTTTTGACCTGGCTTGAGCGCATAGCCGCGAAAATAGACGACTTGGTCGTAGCGAAAATCCTTCCGCTCAATGTCGCCGGATACCTTCGTCGCCACCTTTTCCAGCGGCATCTCGATGAAGAAGAGTTGATAGCTTAGGAAGTAGCCCGAAACCACAAGCAGGAACCAGGCGACCGCAGTCAAGACGCGTCTCAGAAAAGACAGGACGGTCTTTCCTGTAGGTGCCTTGAATGCGCTACTTCCTCGAAATAGCGTTGTTAGGAAGTTGGGAGCTGTCTGGTGCGGTATGCCATTCTCAGACATTCGAAATTTCCTAGGTACTGCTAAGCGCCTCATTTCACATCGGAGATGGTAGCGCGGCCGAAACAACAGTTGATATCCTTGTGCGAAGGATATGACTGTCTAGTGTTCAATCAGAATAGAAATCCCGTACGGCAGTGATCACATGGTCCTGCTCCTGCTGGCTCAGGCCGTAGAAGAGGGGGAGGGATAACACGCGATCATAGTAGTTGTTTGCGCCGGGGAAATTTTCCGGGTCGTTGGTCCGTCGATAGTGATCGTGCACAAACAGAGGCACATAGTGCACTTGCGGGCGAATTCCGCGACTTGCCAAAAAGTTGAATAGTTCGCCTCGTTCGGTCGGGCCGCCTAGGCACAGCATTGGATAAAGATGCCAAGCGGTTCGAGACAGCGACATGCGCGCCACCGGCCGGGCCTTGTTTGAAAGTTCGGCAAAGGCCTCGTTATAGCGATTTGCAAGCTGTTCGCGTGCAGCAACAAAACGGTCTAGCTTCTTGAGCTGGCTTTCGCCCAAGGCGCATTGGATGTCAGTAACCCGGAAGTTGAAGCTGGGCTCGTCCATCCGATAGAACCATGGCAGGACCTGACCTTCGCAGTCCCGTGGCCAGTCTTCGCCTGTGCGCGGTTCGCGCCGCATGCCGTGGGATCGCAGCAAGCGGATTTGGTCGGCGAGGGTGTCGTCGTTGCAGGTGACAGCGCCGCCTTCGCCCATGGTGATTGTTTTGACAGGGTGGAATGAGAAACAGGCGGCGACACTGGCACCGCACGAACCGACAGGCGTTGCTTCTTGCGTTTGCGAATTCCATTCATCACCACCAATGGCGTGACAGGCGTCTTCGATCAGAACCGCGTTATGCTGCGCGGCAACATCCGCCAGGCCACCCATATCACAGCATTGACCATTCAAATGAACGGGGGCGACGGCCTTTGCGTCGGGATGGCGAGAGAATGCCTCATGTAAGGTCTTTGGCGACATCAATCCCGAATCTGCATCGACATCACACAAAACCACTTCCGCACCTGCCAACTCGGCAGCGCTTGCCGTAGCGAGAAATGTTATTGCCGGCACGACAATTTTGTTGCCCGGCCCCAGTCCAACGGCGCGATAGGCCAGATAGAGTGCGACGGTTCCATTTGCGACAGCAATGGCGTGTTTGGCTCCGGTTTTTTCGGCCAAGGCCGTCTCAAAGCTTTCGACCCTGGGCCCAGTCGTCAGGAAATCGGATTTGAGCGCGCTGACGACAGCCTCAATATCATCATCGTCGATGTGTTGGCGGCCGTAGGGGAGAATTTCGGGTTTCTGGGCCACGGTAGGGTCTGCCTAAACGGTTCCGACGAGCTCTTTTATATCGTCAACATCCAGGAATTCGTTGTTTGTGTTGCTGTAGTAAGAGAAATCTTCCTGAACCGGCGCGAGCTTGAGGTCATTTGGCCTATCATACTCGCGGTAAGCAAGCTCTGGCTGGATCATGTAGAAATCTTCTGATTCCAGAACATGCCTCGCGGTCGGTTGCGGTATCAGCGCCTCGTGAAGCTTCTCGCCAGGACGGATGCCTACAACCTCAGGCTCTTTGCCAGGCAACATAGCTTCTGCAAGGTCGACAATGCGCAGGCTCGGAATTTTGGGAACAAAAATCTCTCCGCCCAAGAGATGCCGGAGGGCGAGGCATGAAAACTTAACCCCTTGATCAAGAGTTATGATGAACCGAGTCATCTCGGGGTCTGTTACCGGCAAACGCTTAACGCCGTTCTTGATGAGAGACTGGAAGGCAGGAATAACGCTTCCCCGCGAATTGGCGACATTACCGTATCGCACGACGGCGAAACGGGGACCGTCCTTGGTGACAATGTTGTTCGCGGCTACGAAGATTTTGTCAGATGCAAGTTTTGTTGCACCGTATAGATTTACTGGTTCGGCAGCCTTATCGGTTGACAGGGCAACAACGCGCTCGACTTTGTTCTCGATCGCGGCACGGACCACGTTTTCCGCCCCATTGATGTTGGTCTGAGTGCACTCAAACGGGTTGTACTCCATGGCGATGACCTGTTTGAGCGCCGCGGCATGAACAATGATATCAATTTGTCTGGTTGCGGCGCGCAAGCGGTCTTCGTCGCGAACATCACCGATAAAAAAACGAAGCTGCGGATATTTTGTATGCGGATAGATCTGCTGCATCTCCCATTGCTTCAGCTCATCGCGAGAGAACACAACGAGGCGTTCAACATTCAATTCATTAAGCGCATATTCGACGAACGCATGTCCGAAAGACCCGGTGCCGCCGGTGACAAGCACTGACTTGTTGGTGAGGTCCAATTTGTCAGGCGCGAAATCACGAAAATATTTGCTAATGGCGGCTGCCATATTGATCTTGTTCCTATTTGGTATTCACAATTGCGGATTTGCAGAATAGCCCCTCGATTTCATCGAAGGGGCCGTAAATATTGATTAAACTAAGCCGTGCGCGGGCACAAAATACAAACTTGTAAAACGTCCATGTGATACTTGGGAACCGATCAACACCCGTACCTGTTGCAGTCAAGACATATATCCCCATGCACGCATTTGGGCGCGGCAGTTGCGCGTAACAGCGGTAGAGATTGTGGTGTCGTTCTGCCGGGTGCTGACGCCAACTGCATCCGTCACGATACCGCGCCTGAGCGTATCCGTGTTAGGATGGCGGGAATTCAGAATCCTTGAATCTGCCTCCTGATAGTTCAGCATGCGCGCGTCCATATCGATCGGCAGCAAATCAAAGATTGACGCGAGCACTTCCTCGGGTTCGGCGACAAAATCCTCGTATTTGATGACAGCAACCCTATCGCCGAATTGATCGCAAGCACTTTCGAATGAACGCAGGTAGCGCAACCAGGCCTTGCAAATCTGTGCTGCAGGCTTTCCAAAATTGTTTTTGATGTGAGAATGGACCACATCTGCTGGGTGACGGACCAGGCACACAACAAAGGCGGCAGGGTACGTCTCCAGAACCGGCAGCAGAGTGGGAGTATTCAGCTTGAATGACCCGAATCTCTTGCCCTCGCGCTGCCGGCGGCGCTCGATGATGGCGACCGCAAAAGAAAATCGATCCTCAAAGCTGGTCACGGAGCGAAGTCCGCTATCAAGAAATTGATCAATTGTCTCAAGCAGATCAGACGCTGTCGCGCCCGCTCGATAGCAACGAACTACATTGCTGCCCATTGCTTTGTCGATGTTTCTTCGAATGTATCGGCCGGTCTCAGAAAAGTCGGCGCTTTCTTCTAGTGCCTTCTCAACGACATCACGCAGTTGAGTAAGATCGGGAATATCGGTTGGGATGAGTTCGGCCCCAGCTGCAATTGATGGATGAGCATCCAGAACACACGACAACAAGGTGGTTCCGGAACGCGACATGCCACCAACGAGAACTAGGTTTTCTCTATGGGCCAAAGTGATCAACTCCCATCATGTGTCTCTGCCTCCAAGCACGGAACACACGATTTTTTTCTGCTATCGGAGCCGCTTGTAGCTTAGGTGTGAGTGGTTTGCAAACCGCGCGATTGCTGGAAGAATGATTGCTGTAACAGGTCCCATTGGTTGCGCTGCAACCTCGTGTGAAGTTGGCGTATGAGTGCAGTTACCCAGGTCGATGATGGACTGGCGCCTGTCGCGTTCCAGGACGATTTCGCTGAGCAAGGCAGGTTACTAGGAGTTCCCTATTTCATTGATTGCTCAATCCAAACCAGATAGGTGTCCAATTACTGCGTCACTCCCCGCAATCGCTATAAAAATGCACCTCCCAAGAAATCCCAAATGAACAGCAGCAGAAAAATAGAAACGGCATTGGCTGGCCTGTCGAATTTTATTTCGAAGGAGATTCGGAGTTGGCGTAAATCATCGTTTTTGCAATATTCCCAAATATATATTGATAACAAGACAGCGTTATTTGAGAAAAAAAGAAAATTCAATCTGTCTGAATATGAAACGCTCCTCGAGCCATATCTGAGCAACGGTTATCGAGCGATCAGCCATCTGGCCTACACACGTCTCCCGTCAATCGCAAATGAGGACAAGATTGTCCTTATGCGCCACGATGTAGATCATGACATTGTCACAGCATTAAAGCTTGCCGAGTGGGAGCGGCGCAATGGGATATGCACGACTTACTGCTTGCTGCACACAGCATGGTACTATGGCGAATTCCGCAATGGGCGCTATAGGCATTCGCAACTTCTTGCTGACTCAGCACTCGCTCTGCAGGAGATGGGACATGAGGTCAGCTGGCACAATAATCTGATTGCACTGGCGCTTAGATCAGGTGCCGATCCAGTGGAAGTTCTTACAGACGAAATGGCATTCTTCAGAGGATTAGGTGTGGATTTGTGTGGGAGTTCGGCGCATGGCGATATTCTTTGCCGTGAGCTGGGGATCTCTAACCATCAGATTTTTGCTGAGTGCAGCAGCAAAGAAAACTTCAACCGGGAAATTACAAACACGCTCGACGACGGGAAGGCGGTCTCTGTAAGGCTCGGCTCAGTTTCGATGAGGGATTTTGGCCTGACTTATGAAGCATATGATATAGCGCTCGATACTTATCACTACGATGTCGGTGGACATATGCGGACAAAGAAGAAACCGACGAGATACCGCCACCCGTTTGGTCGACCAACCCGGACCACCGGGAGCGTTGTCGGATTTCTTACTCATCCGGTTTGGTGGGACTTGAGTGAATAATTGGGGCATTCTGCTTTAGTGTCGCGCTGACCGACAGCCCTAAACAACATGCCTTATTTGTTTGTGCCGTAACTAGGCCCAACACAGGAATATGATTTCGGAAATGGGGTGGACTGGAGTGCCAACGTCCCGCTGTTATAGCTTGTTGAATGCCAAGGAGTTGTCGCTACAGTTTGTGGAGCTTCCTGCACCGCTGGACGGACAGCTTTTTTGCGAAACAGTATATTCGGCAATATCACCGGGAACGGAACTTGCTGCGTATAACGGTTTGCCTCCGTTACGGCCGACAACAAACGTATATCCGCGGTTGCTTGGGTATATGAATGTTGCCCGGGTCGTTGAGACGGGGAACGGATTGAGCGATCAATTCCCGGTCGGCACGCTCGTGTATACAAACCAGGCACATCGCAGTCATTTCGTCATTTCTTCCAGCGATGTCTTAGCAGTTGTTCCGTCCGGCCTGGCACCTCACCTGGCCACGGTGGCTTACCTGTACAGGCTAGGCTGGAATGGTCTGCGCCGGGCGCAGATCAGGGAAGGAGGCGAGGTCGCCGTCGTTGGGCTGGGCGCCATTGGACTTGCGAGTCTCCAACTTGCCAAGCATCTCGGCTTTGGCGCATTAGGACTTTCCGATCACGAGCCCGCCAGAAAGGCAGGAGAGAAATTCGGTTGTTCGACCTTGTCGAAAAAACGTGCGCTGCAGCTTTTTCTTGGAGAGCCACCCGCGTCCGACCTGAGGGACGCTGTGCTTTTGACCTCTAACGTATGGGTCGATTGGCAACTTTCACTGGCAATGAGCAAGTTCAACGGCGTTGTGAGTGTGATTGGGTTTCCCGGTCGAAACGAACCATTGCCCGAATTCAATCCTCTGAACTCAGAATATTTCTATGACAAGCAACTCACAGTCTCCGCCGCCGGGTTTGCACCAGGCTCCGTTGGCGTCGGCGCCGAACAGCCGGAGCAGCTGAAACAGGAAATTTTGACTATTCTTGATTGGATGAATTCCGATCGTTTAGATCCAAAGATCCTCGTTGCATCCGTAGAGCCGGCAGACAAGCTCTTCCAAATTTATGAAGCGATGAACACATGCCGAGATAAGGCAGGCACTATTGTGTTGGACTGGTCGGCTGTTGACTAATCGTCAGCGTGCTTTTGGGGGTGAAATCGCATCCTCCCCGGGGTGGTAGAGCCACGGCTGACGATGACACTCATGTTCAGATGTGGTACCACGAAATCTCTTAGCATCGGGTTTGGGCAGCCGCGACTATTTGCCTGACAAACAATGGTCGTGACTGAATATTATTCAGGTTAACATCAGGAATGGTTGAGCGAAGCAGGTTTGAATTTGACGGCGTCACGTCGTTTCAGGATGTGCGTGCCAGCTTGCGGGCTAATGGCGTGTGCATAATTAGAAACTACCTTTCCGCAGAAATGATCAAAGCTCTGGCGGATGCCGTGCGCCAGTTGGCTTACGCAGAGCACGACCTCCAACTAGCAGAGGGCAACTGCTTTCTGGGGCGCTATAAGTTGGAGGAAGTCGATGAACTTGGTATCTCCGAGGTCAGGACGGTTTTGAAGGACGAGATGCTGCAGGAAATTGCCAGTGATTTCTTTGACCCGCACGCTCCTGATTTCAGGAAGATTTATTGCCACCATGATGTTGAGCATATGGCGTTCAATAATGCCTGGCATTTCGATCGTGGATTGACGCTGAAGTTCTTCTTTTATTTGAATGATGTGACCAAAGAGAATGGCGCATTCTGGTATGATCCGGGCTCCCATTTAGCTAATGGAATAAAACAGTACCTGTGGTGGGAGGCGGGCACCCCCATTCTGAACTACGTACCTGAAGCGGAGGTCCGATCTCCTCTGCCGCTGGAGGGCCCAGCTGGATCCTTGATTATCTTTGATGCGTCCGGCTACCATCAAGCGGGCGAGATTACCAATGGCGGAGACCGTTGGGTGCTTCGCTATCATGTGCATTCTGGCAAGCGGGGCGATGGCAAAGAGCCAGCATTAAATCCCTATGCTCGCAGGAATTGGGAATATCGATCCCAATGTTATACAACGCGGAAGGATGAACAGGATGATCCGTGGGGTATAAAGGCGAAAAATGCTTCTCGGCATCAGTCAAACGGCAATACCATCAAAGAGAAACCCGTAAGCGAAACTCCCATCAGTCAGGGTGCGCCGGTTTTGAGCCGCGTTGCGCGGCTTTTCTCAAAAGAAACGTGAACAGTGTTGCTCGGCGAGATGCCCTCTCAAATCTGCCATATGACATAACGGCCTAATTTCTTGACAGATAAGAAAGCAATATATTCGCTCGGCAATGCGCCTGAGTGGTTGTTCGTCGTAAAGAACTGGCGCGAAGAGCTAGGGTGGCGTCCCTTCTATTGGATAACGGTTGCGCGAAATCATGACTCCGTCGGCAAGGAATATCCATCTGTTCATCGTCACGATTTTGTTGACCTGAATCGGTGCATTCCATGCCAGGCTTACGCCGACAGGTTGTGGCGCGGCTTAGATTCAGATGTCTTGAAAGAATTTTCTGAAGTTGAGCAGACGGCTATCGAAATGATGGACCGCATGGATTTGGGGGGCACGTTCACGTTTTCCGAACGGCAACGGACATACTTATGGCATTTGTCTTATTGGCTGATGATCATAAGCGAAGAACATCCCGAAGTAGTCGTATTCAACGCGCCACCTCACAGTCCGGGCGAGTATGTACTGCATGAAGTTTGCAGGCGCCGCAATGTGAATGTGCGGGTCTTTCTTCCAACTCAGCTCTGTTCGCTGCATATGGTTGGCGACAGCTATGATTGTATACCACCCGAGCTCACTGACCGTTATGCGCGTCGGCTCGCTGAGAATGATCTGCGTCTTGGTCACGACATGCAAGAGGCACTCGATGTCCTACGCTCAACTGCGGGAACCGATCCTTGGTATGTCACCAATGCCCGGGAACGTGAAATGAAGAAGGCTCGGCTGAGATCAAAAATCGAAAAGGCCCTTGCAGAAGGGCAGATTGGCACTATCCCGCTCAACCTGGATCCCGACAAACAAGTCGACGTACTGAGCAGAAGCAAGAATGCTCCGATCAATGAGGCAAATTCCATCAAAATTCGGCGTGTCTATAAGCGGCCGGATCAGGACCTTGGCGCAGAAACATTGAGCAAGGAAGAGTATCAAACTTATCTAAAATGGGCCTATGTCGAGAAAATAAAATTGGACAGTACTTATCGGCGACTCGAGACCGAAGTGGATCTAACAACTCCCTATGTATTTCTCGCGCTACACTATCAGCCGGAGCGTACAACCTGCCCGGACGGAGAGCGTTTCAATAATCAGTTTTTAGCAGCCGCATTGCTGGCCAATGCAATGCCTGAAGGATGGCGTCTTTATGTGAAAGAGCATCCAAGTCAGTTCACCTATCACAACAATGGCGAACAGTCCCGTCGGCCGGAATTCTACAGTGACCTGTTGTCCTTACCGAACACACAGCTTGTTTCGACAGACATGCCAAGCCACGATTTGGTCAAGAATGCGCGAGCAGTTGCTACTGTCACCGGTTTCGTAGGGTGGGAAGCCCTCATGAAAGAAATACCTGTGATTGTCTTCGGTGCTGCTTGGTATCGCGCGTGCCGCGGCGTTTATGAGGTGCATAAGCAGGCTGACGCGAAACGCGCCCTGGATATGATTGCCACTGGCGAAAAGCACAAACTTGACGAGATTGTAGCGTTTGCAGGCGCATTGGAGGATGCGGGGACCGTTTGCTATTCGAACACCAGCTTATCGTCAGCAGTCGAAATTGAACCAGACGAACTTGTCGCAGCGTTGACCTCCGCGATGCTGCGATTCGAGCGGTACACGGATTGCTCTGAAGAAGAGGCTCCCACAGGCGAATTGTCTGTCTTTCAGCATTAGAAAAAGATGACTCTGCGTCAGATAGGAGATTGAGGATGACAAAAGACCTCAATGCTCATTCCAATCTCATCAACCAGATCTATCGGTACCTTTCGACTGATCTGATCAGCGAGGCAATCGAACCCGGCTCATATGTTCTGGACTGCGGAGCCGGCGATGGAGCCGTAGCATACCCAATCGCCGCCAAGGGTTGTCGGGTCATGTGCCTCGATATGTCAAATGAGAGGTTGCAAAATATCGAAGCAAACAGCGGAGAACTAGCTGTTGAAGTGAGGCACGGCGACGTCAACGCGATCCCCTTTCCGGACAATACATTTGATGCTGTCTTTTCGCGCATGGTGCTGCCAATGCAACCGGACTGGCAAACAACCGTTGGCGAAAAGATCCGGGTCTGCAAGCCGGGTGGGACGATAGTGTTTCACCACAACAATCAGGACAATATGGACCTGAGTCTTCAATTGGCTTCGTCCGACGCCAATCGGATGTTTGTTGAGAAGGGCCTGACGAGGAAGGGTCGCGCGAGCATCTCCACTCTCGAAGAGGTTAGTAGTGCGAATGGTGCTTCGGTGGTGCGAGTCACTCCTCTCAGTTTTTTCCTCACAAGTTCTCTGTTGTTTCGCACGGGGTTGCTGGCGGAAGAAGTCGATGCATATGAGGCTGAACTCAATCGCCGGCTTGCCGATCCAAAGGTTTATGAATTCGTCGATTGGTTTGAGCGGGATGTGGTCAAGCACTTGCCGCTAGCGCTGAACGCTATGATGGTTGCGGTCTTACGCAAGGATTGACGATCTCGAAGCGCCTAATTTAGAAGCAAATTGGCAACGTCCGGGCGTTTTTTGCGCAACATGCGTCCCACATATGCGGCTGCACTATTCGACCAGTGTCCGTAGTCCACAAACATCAGCTGCTTCGTTCCTGGAATGAATACAGGACACTCTCCGTCCCCACAGATCAGCCGGATTTTGTCGACATAGGTCACGCCGAGTGCATGCGCAGCTTGTTTGAGTTGTTCGTTCAGACGCATTCGCTCCGGCATGCGAAATTCGTTGACGAAGGCTTGGCTGCCCCTGATCCGGCCATGACGCGCAACCAGCGAGGGGACATCCCGCGAAAACTCAACCGTTGGCCCGAATATAATAATCCTGGCGGAGGTGGCTCTGCGCAGCGCCGAAATCGTTTCCTCAAAATGCTTCAGTGCCCACGGACGCCACCGGGCCGAGATCAGAACATAGTCGACTTTCTTCAAGCCAAATTTCGGGTGTGTCAGAATACGTTGGAAGCCGCCTTTGCATCGTTCGGTTTCCGGCAATCTTGTGTCTGACCATTCTTTGATCACCGGCTGGCAAATGACGGACACACCGGCGCGTTTTATGTACACTTTCGGATCATTCTGAGCGAGTGCGTTGAATAAATCCGTCGCATGACTGTCGCCGATGATGAGAGCGTTTTGTCGACCTGGGAGTGGGAACGGTTCACGGTTGCGTTTTTTTACCAGCGTGTTGGTCCGATGGCTCGCCGGATGTAGCAAAATTTCGCGGAGCTCTGGACGGTAACGCCAAGTCCAGCCATCGTTCATCCCTGCCGCAGCAGCTGGAATGAGGACGATACCGGCTGCTGTCGCGCATATTGCCAGTAGCTTCTCAGGTGGCACAACAAATGCGCCATCTACAGTGCGGCGGAACGGCCGTTCGATGAACCGATACATTAGGCTCGCACAGACGATGGACACGGCAACCAGAGCGAGTTTGTCCGCGGTACTGAGGGCTCCAAATTTCCAATTCTTGTAAAATACATAGAGAGGCCAATGGATCAGATATAGGGAGTAGGAGATGAGACCGATTCCCACGGAAATGCGATTGCGGAGCAAGGCCCCGCTGAAGCGCGCCTCTCCGGCATAGACTAGTGCCGCGGTGCCAATACACGGAACGAGTGCAGCGAGCCCTGGAAACTGAGTGGCCTTGTCGTACGCAAGGATACTGAAGGCTATCAATACAAGTCCGCAGACAGCGATAATCTCGAGCGCCACATTCTGTTTAAGGCGGCGTCTAACGAGCCAGACGCATGCGGCACCTATAACGAATTCAAAAGCACGGTATGGGGCAAGATAAAAGACCTGATCGGGATAATCGGACAGCTGCCATTCACCAACTGCAAGAGAACCTAGCCCTAAGATGGCAAGGGCTGTCATGACCGACCACGGCGATTTCCAGAACCTGTGAAAGACAAAGAGTAGCGCTGGCCACACCATATAGAACTGCTCTTCAACGGACAGCGACCAGGTATGCAAGAGCGGCTTGAGGTCCGCGCTGATGTCGAAATACCCGACATTGTGCCAGAAATAGAAGTTTGAAACCGACAGTGTCGCTGAGACAGTCGCAAGTCCAAGCCGCTCCAGCTTTGCCGGGTCCAGTAGCATTGTGCCGGCGGCGAAGGTTACAGCGAGTGTAAAAAACAGGGCTGGCAAAATCCGGCGCACGCGACGGATGTAGAAATTCTGAAATGTGAACTGCCCTGCTTCCAGCTCTGACGAGATCAGCCGCGTGATCAGAAATCCGCTGATGACAAAAAACACGTCGACGCCGACAAAACCGCCGCTGAACGGACCGATCTCAAAGTGGAAGAAGATGACGCTCAGCACGGCAATAGAGCGCAAGCCATCGATATCAGGACGGTACTCGGAATATCTCATGCAAGCGGATCAGTGGGCTGGTCGGATTGTCAGAAAGTCATGATAGGGCGATTGACAGAGCAGTGGAAGCACAACCGAACGCTTTTGCTGTAGCCAAGGTGATGTTGAATTGGAAGCAACTGCTAGTCTGTCCAGCGTCCGATAACACTCTTGATCCAGCTCTGCCGTTTCGAACCTGGGTGTGGTGGCTGAGGTGCAGTTGACGAAAGGCGTGGCACTTGCTGTGCAATCTGTCGTGCTGTGGCAACAATGTTCCCGACAGCGCTTTCTGCGGTTTCGATGTTGTCGCTCTGTATGCATCCACTCAGTGCTTGCTGCTTGATGTTCCGCCGAGCAAACGCGACGATGTCGTTCGAAGAGACGGCGTAACCGAATGTTCCGGTGCCGATCTCTTCGCGGAAGAGAAGCTCTCCAGCAGGATGTGTGATTGCAGATGGAACGCCGAACGCGATTGCTTCCCGAACCGAAGTTGAAAATGGCGTGAAGTGCACTCGGCTGACGTAAAGGGCTGTCTGCAACTGTACGTCAGTAGGTTCGTCAATGGAGAAATTGTTGCAGCCCATTTCATGCAGCGTTGCGATGATCTGATCCCTTGCTGCGCTGGAGCGGTGAATGGGGTGCAAGCGTATGAACCAGTGGATTTCCGGCGCGAGCTTGACCGCTTCCATCATTTCGACCGGCATCAGCGGATCGAGTGCGTAACTCAGTGTAACAAGGGCATTTGCCTTGCCATGATACTTAGCGACGAAATCTTGATCCAATTTCGCCAGTTGTCCATTTAACCGGTTTTTGTTCCAGCGTGCGACGCCACGATGGCCGCCTACTACTGGAATATGTCTTGATGCCCCGCCTGGCAGCCATTTGGACGCGAACTCCGTGTTTCGATTTCCCCAGAGCCAAAGGACGTCAGGAAGGAAATGATAGCCCTCCTTGGGAATATCTCCGAAGTGTGTGGTCGGGTAATGAATTGCTCCCTGTCCTCCATGCTGAACGTCAATTACAGGGATCCCCAAGTCTTTTGCCGCCCAAAGGGCGTGTAGCCAGCCTGTAAACGATGAAACAAGAACGAATTCTGGACGCAGCTCCGAATAAACACGATACCAGAATGCGCGCCTATCACGCAGCTGCCTGAACCTTTTGTATATGCGCTTCCGGTCAAATGGAAAGTCGGGCCATCGCTCCTGCAAGTAGGTTTCGATCTCAATCAGAGAACTGTCAATATCGGGAGGAATCGTGACTTCAGAAAGTTCATTTGTGGCAAGAAACGCTGCCATGTCCAGCTTGAGAGGCTGATTCACACATTCGATTGGCAATGGTTCCAGCGCAAGGCGTTGAACCCGACCGTAAGCCGCCAAATCTTCCGATGCTGGATCCAATATCGGCGCGTAAAACCCCCCTGGCCGTTCCAGGTAGTATTTTTCGATCTTGGTCTGCAGCGCAAATACAGGCCCACTGTGCTCCGCAAGTTTCTCCAGGTCGGTATTGACCCTGCGTGCAGATTCCTTGGGAAACGCAAATGCGTGGTCCATGTGTTCTTTTGCCAGACGGGCACGCTCCGCCTTGTTCCGCGGTAGCGGCGTATCGGAGGTATCTGCTTCTGCGCCCGAGATAATTCCAGATAGGCCGGCATCAGCAATTGCATCCGTCTGTTTGAAACTGCGCCCGAGTTGCAGACGCAGGAGCGGCCAAAGATGCACGCCTTCCAGTTTTAGGGCGTTGACCTCAAACCGGTGCTCCATCTCCAGAAAGAGGTCAACAAGGAATCGATGGTTTTTAAGGCTTGAAACCGGTTCGTTTTTCGTCATCTGACTAGCCGTCAATCGCATCATTTCCAGCTTGCGCAAAGGCGCGTCCTTCCACACGCATTCTAAAGCCTTCATCGGCGAGATAGCTCTTGGCCTTGCGTGTCGCCTGCTCTGTGTAGTGAAAAATATTGGCTGCGGCGACGGCGTCCGCGCCTGCGCGAAGACCTTCTGCCATATGCTCCCATGTCATCACACCGCCGAATGCGATGACAGGTACGCCAACGGCAGAGCAAACCGCTTTCAGGTTCTCAAGGTCGTAGCCACGTCTGGCTCCATCATGAGAAATCGAATTAAAGAAAATTTCACCTGCTCCGAGTTCGACGCACCTTTTTGCCCAATCTCCTGGGCTGGAGGTGACGATGCGGCGACCGCGGTCCACGGCAACGGCGGTGTCGTTGCCCTCAGACCGGCAGACGTCAATAGATGCCACAATACACTGGCGGCCGTAGCTTTCTGAAAGTCGTGTGACAAGCTCAGGTGCTTCGGACACGATGCTATTCACGACCAGCTTGTCAGCACCCGAACGCAACAGCTGTTGCGCATAATCTTCACTCGTTATCCAACCACCTACACTGAGAGGGACAAAGCACTCTCGCGAAATGCGGTGGATAATCTCCACAAACTTTTCGGCACTACTGGGTTCAAGCGAGACATTCAATAGAACGATTTCGTCCACGGCCCATTTGTTGAATGCTTCCATCGCGTGGATCGGGTCGGCATGTATGACGTTGGTATGTTTGAAGCGAATGCTTTGAACCACCTGGCCATTGCGAAGAATGAGAACCGCGATCATACGCTGCTTCAACATTGTGCCAACCTCAAAGGCCTACAAAATTCTGCAAAATTTTCAAACCGACATACTGGCTCTTTTCCGGATGAAACTGAGCACCCAAAATATTGTCCTTTACGAGCATCGATGCAAACTTCTCGCCGTATTCAGTCCAGGCAAGCACATTGCTGTCATGTTGGCATGAAGCATGAAAGCTATGGACAAAATAGACGTCCGATGAGGGGGCGATGCCGTCCAATAGGGGGTGAGTCTGATCCCAGCTAATGGAATTCCAGCCAATGTGCGGTATCTTCAACCCAACGTCAGGATCGAAGGGCAGGATCTCAGCATCTATGAGGTCAAGCGCTTCGTGAGTTCCATTCTCATAAGATGAGGTGCACAGCAGCTGCATTCCCAGACAAACGCCGAGAATTGGTGTTCCTCTCTTTGCACATTCGAAAATCGGTTCTACGAATCCGTTGGTCCGCAGCGTCCGCATGGCCGGCTCTATCGCGCCGACGCCGGGCAAGATGATCCGGTCGGCCTTAAGTAATACTTCCGGATCATCGATCAGTTCAGGCTCGTGTCCGATTTCTTCAATAGCATTGGCAAGTGACCGCAGGTTGCCGACGCCATAATCTATTATTGCTATCGGCGTACGGCCGGTCGCCATTAGGCAAAGTCCTGTGGAGACAACGCCTGTCCGGCTTTGACGGAGCGAGCGAGTCGCCGACCGATATACGCTTTGGTGTCAACAACTGGAATTCCGTATCCGGGCCTGCGGTGAACAATGTCATTCTCGGCCAATACAGAACCTTCGGCGATGTCGCGGGACGTATAAAGGCTTCGTCTGTTTGCAAGTCGTTTTTGTCGCTCTTCTTCATTCATCACCCGCCGGCTTGTTCCGAGCGCGGTCTCAAGCTCGTGCATTGATCTGACGAATTTCTGCGCATCATGAGGTTCTAGCGACATGATGTGCTCAACACTGGCGGTCATTCGATCTTCGGTCAGCGTCTTCTCAATCATGTTCGCGCCAAGAGCAACCGCGGCGACATCCATTTCCCAGCCCGATGTGTGGTCCGAAAAAGCGATGGGGTAGTCAAACATTTTGCGCAGCGTCGGAATGATCTGAAGGTTGATGCCCTCCAGCCGCGCTGGATAGCCAGTCGGGCAGTGGTGAATGACAATGTCTTCGTTGTCGCAACGTCGAATTAGGTCTACGGCAGCTTCGACTTCGCCAATTGTGGCATGGCCGGTGTCCAGCTGGATGCAAAGTCCTGTCTTTGCGGCATATTCTATAAGTGAGTGATGATTTATGTCCGCTGATGCGATCTTGATTGAGTGGGCGCCGATCTCTGAAACGAAATCCACCTCGTCCTCAAAACCGACCGTTGCAAAAAATGCAATCCCGGATGCATCAGCCTCGGCCTTAACCTCACGCCACTCGTCCCATGAGAGCATGCGCCGCTTGAGAATGTCGATCAATGGCTCGCTCTTGGTTGCCGTGATCTCTGTTTCGCGCTCCTCAAGCACGCCATAGGAGATTTCGATGGACGGATCAGCGACCAACCGCTCTGCATCAATGATTTGAAACTTGATTGCGTCGGCGCCAGCTTCTGCCGCCACTCGCGTAAGCGCCTTAGCGGATTCCAATCCGTCATGTGTCGGACCCGCTTCAAATGTAATAAAAACCGGACAGCCTTTACCGACATTGCGGCCAGCTAGAGAAATAGGCATTTTGGTCTGCTCGCTAGCGGAAATTGAATGGTTACTCATGCCATGTTTGCGACGCCTATGGGGCAATTGTGTCGCCAAATTTCACGGCGTTGAATGCGAGCGTTTCATGCTTGCAGATTTGGTATATCGATACCCTTCTTTGGCTGCAAGGCATTCCCTGCTCGATTGCCTTCCGAGTAAGTGCTTTGCTGAATCGCTTGCTACAGGGGGGCGTCATAATCAAACGATTTCAAGGAATTGCATCCTCAGTTGGGTTCTCCATCCTCCACCATGCTCCAGTCGAGCGGTTCGCCGCGTTTGATATCTCTCGTCGCCTGGCGCCCTTTCACAACTTCAAGATAGCGCGGGTGCATGCCAAATCCCGGTCTGATGGAGCGCACATTGGAGTCGTCGAACTGATGACCGGTGGGCACGTCTTCCACCGCGTAGATTGACCGGCGAAAGCGTAGGCTCTTCAATTCGCCGTCACTACGTTTGTAGTTCAATACGCCCAGTGCACTATGCGCGTCGCGGCAAGCGCTTACCAATGTCGCCAGTTCATCGGGTTCCAGTGAAAATGCTGCGTCTGGGCCCCCATTATCGCGTTTCAGGGTCACGTGTTTCTCGACTATCGTCGCGCCCAGAGAGACTGCTGCAATCGACGCTGTTACCCCAAGTGTATGATCCGAAAGACCAACCTCGACCCCGAAACGGTCTCCTAGATCTTTTATGGTCACCAAGTTCGCTTCCGCAATCGGTGTGGGGTATGCGGAAATGCAGTGCAAAAGCGCCAGTTGCGTGCAGCCCGATTCACGGGCGGCGTCCACCGCTTCTGATATCTCTTCAGGGTTTGCCATTCCGGTGGACATGATCATCGGGCGCCCGGTCTTGGCAATGTGTCGGATAAGGGGAATGTCCACCAATTCGAACGAAGCAACCTTGAACGCCGGAATGCCTAGCTCAATCAGAAAGTCGACCGCCTTGGGATCGAACGCGGAACTGAACACAACAAGTCCGACCGCTTGTGCACGCTGGAATAGAGCTTCATGCCAGTCCCATGGTGTACTGGCTTGCTTGTACAGTTCATAAAGCTTCTGACCTTCCCACAGTCCGCTATCGATTAGAAAGTCCTCTCGGTCGCAGTCTATCGTTAGGCTGTCGGCTGTATATGTTTGCAGCTTTATTGCATCCGCGCCTGCAGTAGCGGCGGCATCGATGATTGCCATCGCCTGATCGATGTCATTGTTGTGATTGGCAGAAAGCTCAGCAATTACGAATGGCGGCTCACGGGGACCAATTTTTCGGCCATCAATTTCAAATTCGCTCATTCGTCATCCCTCTGGTCTCATCTTCAAGCGCCTCAATCGCAGCAGGATTTATCAACGTACCGCCTTGGTCAACATAACCGGCAGCTTTGAACAAATGCAGCGAGCGTTCATTGTCCGGTAACACCGTTGCCTGAATATCGGCAAACGGAACAAGCAATGATGCTGAGCGTAAAGCCGCTGCGGCGATACCCTTCCCGAAAAAGTCCGGGTGGAGAAAAATCGATACCTCATAAACTGGACGGGTATCGTGGTGGTGCATATAGTCCAACCGAACAACGCCGCAGGAAACCTCCCCGACATTGACAACAGAGAAAACAACACGAGGATCAATGATCTTGTTTTCAAACCAGTCTAAGTGTTCACTCCAGGTTGGCGGTTTCGGGTTTCTAGAATGTGCTCGCGTCTCGGGGATCTGCTGCCAGTCATAAATTTTCTTAGAATCGTCAACCGTGACCGGCCTCAAGCGAACGGGCCGCCCATCATGGCTATGTTGCGGTATCAGTTCACCTGCCGCTCGAAACGCACCAAGTCCGTCGCATAGTTGAAACGCACTTAATGACATTTCGCGGCGTAAACCTAAGTCTGATTGTAGCCGCTTCAGTTCAACCAGAGTTCGCTCAACAATATCAGGAGCCTGAGATCTTCCCGCTAATACGGCAGCCTTTTTCTGAACCAACTGTTTGGCATTAGAGACTTGATTGTCCGCTACTATGATCATGAGTGTCGGTATGCCGAGTGTGCATCGCTCGAAACTGCTGCTTCCGGCATTGCCGATGGTAACATCGGCGTTCAACATCTCCTCTGCGACTTCAGAGTCAGTGGCGTTCGTTATGAGCCTAAAGGTGTCAGGAGCGCGGTCTGACGCCTCCTGCAAAGTTTCCAAGTTGGATGCCAGATCGGAAATGGTTGCGGTTACGCAATAGCCGGATACAAGCAGTTTCGAAACGAGGCGCGGCAGAAGATTGTTTGGATCGGTGCCTCCCAGAGAAACGAAAATTTTCTCGAGTGTGGGTACCACTTCACGAATTGCTGCCTTTGCGCGCCGAGCCGCGAACGACGGCCGCAGAAGCGCGAATTCTGTTCCCAGAAGTGGCTTCGCACGCCCTTCGAATTTCGTGTTGGGGTTGAACGTCGCGTTCAGGACAAAATCCGCTGCATCCGGACAATCGTCGAGATCGTCGCAAATCCAGACCTCCTGCAGGCCGGAGTTTCTAAGTCTGCCAAGCAGATTCTTGTCTGGCGCATAGCTGTCAACGACCAAATAGCTGTTGTCACAGGCAATGGCTTCGAATGCTCTGGCCTCTGGCAGCACAACTGAAAACAGGGAAGAACAGAAGTCCGGCAGAGGTGTGTCAGGTTGTTCAAGGAGTATTGTTCTTGCACCACGCAACCGACAGGCTGCGGATAGCGCAGCCGAGCGGACCACATGACCCAGTCCGGTATTCTCGCTATACCGTGCGTAGAACAGCAGTTGGCTGCGAGGGACGCGTGTCATTGTTCAAATTTCCTTGAGTCCCGAGCGTTGCAGCCAAACCGACGCCTCCTCAAGGTCTGCAGGAGTGTCGATGTCAAAGGAGCGTTCTCGTGGCATCACATAGGGAATGAGCGGCGGTTCCAGATAAGATCTGACACTGCGGAAGCGCTCGATATCGAGCACATGAATCGCGCCATTTGGGCGGTAAGCCTGCGGTAATTCCTGTGATTTGCGGCCAAAATAATCCGGGAAGGCGGGCGTAACAGTTCCGTCTTCATCGTCCAAAAGCGCTGCAAATGGCGTATGTGTGAAAGGAGAGACACTCATCACAAAATGGGGGCGAACCTGCGCGTGGATTCTCATAGCTTCGCGAATGTCGTCGACGTTTCGAAACGGAGCAGTTGGCGGGAGTATGAGAAGAGTGTTGAATTTGTCTCCTCGCGTTTCTAGTTGATCCAATCCGAACAGAGCGACATCGACGATGCCGGCGGGATCGCGGGCAAGCTTCTGCGGCCGTTCAAGCGCCAGGTCCGCACCGCCTGCCCTGGCACATTCGAGCACTGCAGGATCTTCACTCGAGACAACAATGAGGTCTGCTACCTTCGACTGGAGAGCAGCATCAAGCGTCCAATGCAGCAGCGGTTTTCCATCGAGCTCAGCAATGTTCTTGCGCGGAAAGCGCTTGGAGCCGCCTTTTGCGGGAATAAAGGCAATGGTATGGTCGTCCGAGGTGGTCATGCGACGAGTCCATTGGTTTTTCCGGTCACCGAGATATGTTGGTTAACATCGTCTGGCGAGACGCGCCGTCCTTCCTCCAGATGGGACTGCGCCATCGCAAATAGTATGCGGTGCTGTGCCAGGACGCGATCGAACGCAGGTTGATCTGGCTTACCCGAAAGTACAGCATCTCTTAACGCTTCAAAGGCAAAAAGCCGTCCGCTTTTATCACTTTCGTCGCGATGGAATGACCAGTTGTCCGGAGGGTGGCAATCACGAGACAGCCCATAATCATGCACCAGAGTCCATGCGCCGTCACCAACAACAGAAATTCCACCTGAACTCCCGGCGACATCAATGCTAAGGCCGGCCTCCGGTATAATTGCTCCGACGACCCCATCCTTGAACATAACGGTTGCAGATACCACCACAGGGTCGGAGTCGATCACTAAACTGTCGCGGACCGTATCCATCTCACATTTGAAGTTCGCCTGAGCCCAGTCGACTGGTTTGTCGCCAGAAAGAAAGCAAATGAGGTCAATTGAATGTGGGTGGGTCCAAAGCAGACCTCCCCATCCAAAACGCGCTGTTATGCTGCGCAACTCTCCGATTGCGCCGCTGTGTATGCTGGCTCGCAGGTTGGTGAAAACCGGCATATATCGCCGGAGTGCGCCATAGGAAAACGCTGTCCCCGCTTCCCTCATTAGATTGATGACCCTCTCTGTTTGGGCCAATGAAAAAGCGAGGGGTTTCTCACTGTGAATGCCACGCACGTTTGCGTTGACGGCATCGGTGACAATGGCCTCTCGGACGTCGGTCCGGGTCGCAATCGAAAGGATGTCGATGCGCTCGCGGTCGAGCATTGTGCGAACGTCCGTGTAGGAGGGAATGCCGCCATATTCTTTGGCCGCACGATTGGCCGTATCCGCATCGCTGTCACAGCAGGCTACGAAGTCGATACCCGCGCACTTGGCGAGCGCATCGGCGTGACTGAGCGGCATCCAGTTCGGACCAAGGCGCTTAGCCAGTTCGGGGCGGGTAAATGCGCCGATCCGGCCGCACCCGACCAGGGCAGCTCTGAGAGGTTGGGTTGTCGTCATCAGACTGACGCACCTTTCAACGTGGAGAGGGCACTCTTGTTCAACCGACCATCGACAAAAACCAGTCGAAGTTCAGATGGCGCGAAATGCCTCGGTTGGCTTGTCTAGTGCGAGTTCGCCGGTGGCCTCAGGCGGAAGCATGGGGTTGTAGTAGAGCTGTCGGTTGGCGTCACTCAAGGTTCTGTCGTCGTTTTGCATCACACCGGCCTGAGTCTCGCGATCGCCGCATTCATGCCGCCAGACGGCATCAATCGCTGCCCAATCGCCGTTGCCTTTCTTCCAGATTTGCGTGTCGCGCATCGGCTCGACGAAGGCGTAGAACTGTTGCTTTGTTATTCCAAGGAAATTGCAGTAAAAGTCCAACGTCGACGGTTCAGTTGCATCGTATTCTTTGACGAAGCCAATGCCTTCCTCGCGAGTCATTCGACCGTGGCGTATTTCGGTGCTGGCGTCGTCGGTCGCCCGTCCATATCCGAATTTCAGATACTTTAAATAGTCGTGCACATCGTTGGCATGGTCTTCGATCTTCGAATACAGGTTGAATGTCCGCTCACGCCTATACGAAACGCAGCCAAAGTCCCATTCCTTGATCATCGCTTCACACTGGGCCTTTGCGTCCCACGGGAAGAAATTTGAAAGGTAGATCCCCCGAATCCCACATCGTCCGATGTCCTCGTCATCGGGATAAACATATGGCCGGATATCTTGCTCGGTTATGTCGCCCTTTCCAATCAGGTCGCTGGGCTCGTAGCCGCGCATGTCATGCTCTTTGCGCGTCCACTTTGTGAACTCGACAAAGTCCTCAAGAGTGACAATGCCGGTCAATTCGGCGAAACCGTGCTCGCCCCAAACAACGAGAGGAATATTGTAGTTGACGGAGACTTGGAATGGCAGCGTCCGGATTCCGGCGTGGTAGTGCCAAGTCAGGTCGCCTACGGTTTCAAGCATATGTCGGGAGATTCGGCGGACCGAATCCAAACCGGCTGAATAGCGCACCAGATCGCAGCCCGATTTGGCCACAAGATTTTCAAGGTTCCGGTTACCAGAGGGTGCGTTAAAGGCGTGGTTGAACGTCACCAGAAGCGGGTTCAGGCCATACACTTTCTTTATCAGCCAAACTTGGTAATGGGAGTCCTTTCCGCCACTGACGGGAATGATGCAGTCGTGGGAGTTGCCCAGCTTTTTCCGCATCTTTCTGGCTTCATCCAGAATTTGCTCAAAGATTTCCTTACGCTCGTCCCAATCGACTTCGAGTTGCGCGCGGCTTTCGTTGTAGCGACAACCACTGCACACACCCTCTTCGTCGAATATGATGGTGGGTTTCGCGTTCTCCGGGTAGAGGCAGCGTTTGCAATAATTCACTCACGAACCCTTTCATTCGAGATATTTGACGTGGTCTATTCAAGCCGATTTCGGGTGTCAACAAACCAATAGTGTCTTAACCCAACCAGATCGCTCGTACTTTGTGGTTCAATTTGCTGGGGGCTTTGTGCAATGAGATTCAACGGTGCGGCCAGTTTTCTCAATCAGCCAAAGCGGAATACGGTATTTCTGAAGGATAGCACTGATGTTTGCTTTTTAGCCATATTGCTCTATGACGAGCCACCATATTTCACTATGGCGCATACAAAACGAGCGCTGGCGGACTGCCGTTTGCAGAGCAGACATCCACGTACTAGGGCGAATAGAAGTGACCCTGCGTCACTATAGGAACTCTTTGTCGACTCCTGTCCAACAGGTTTGGTGACGTATGAGTCTCAATGGCGAGTTCGATAAATTCAAAGCCCGGTTGTCTAACCTGAATCTAAGGGCGCGCTCGTATTCGAGAGTTTTCCCATGGATTTTTGGAGACTTTTTGAGCATTGCCTGGCGCGATGCATTGGGCCTCCTCGCCATCGCAGGTGTTTCAGCAGGCTTCCGCGTCGCAGTCGTTGCCACACTGCTGGGGTCGATTAAGGAGTTCGCCAAGCCGGGCTCAAGCACGAGAAGCGACGGGTTGATTGATGTCCCCTATCTCGGCAGCATCGACTATGGGCTCTTTGGTGCGCTTATTTTGATCTTTCTCGCCCTGAACGCCGGTATCAGCTTCCTCTATGAGCGGGCCGTTATGAGAACGGCGGCTAGCTATGAGCCAGTCGTCCTGAAACGTAGCCTCGAAGTCTATGCCCGACTTCCAAACCTTCATGAGAGACTCGAACTGCCGCCGTCTGACCAACGCAACCTTCTTGCAGCTATCAGCCGGCACGCACGGCTGATCACCGTTTTTTTGAGAATTATACTTTTCTCCGCTTTGGGAATTTTATCAGCTATTGGGTGTTATATATTTTTATTGGTGTTGAATCCAGTAATTACAATGATTTTTACCTTTGTAATTATAATTTTCCTTCCTGTTTTCTATTACTTAAGTCTGAATGGCATGCGGACACGTGCATTGGTGCCGATAGTGGTTGGTGAGTTCATGGCAAGATTAAGGGCGCTTGAACACGGCTTGCAGTCCCCGGTTCCGCCTGCCAGAGAGGACAGCCACAGATGGATCGGCAACCTGGTTGACGGGCCGATTGCTCATCACGCGTTCGAAGCGTTTCTGCAGCAGCGTTTCATCATTTTCAAGGCTCATCTGGCGTCGGGAATTCTGACGGCGATCATATTGGCGATCAGCATCACCATCTTTTTTGCCAGCATCCGGCAAGATGATGCACTCGGTGGCGATTTTGCACTGTTTTTTGCGCTCCTCTTTGTCATGGGGATGTCGCTCGCAAGCAGCCTCAATGCTTTGGTCTCCGGCAACCGGTTCTTCGGGACGCTAAAATTATTCTATGGATTGTTGGGACCTGGGAGCCCAAAAAAGCGATTCAGTAGTGCCGATAAAGGCTCATCCCTTGCCTATGAAAGCGTCGACGGTAAAATTGTGCCCTTACAATCGAAGTGCACCGTCTATCTGTACATTGCCGGGGCGAAGAAACGGTTTGACTTTCAACCAGTGGTAAATCGACTCTTGCCAACGTTCGAGCCATTGGCTGCGGATGACGGTTCATTGATTTTGCTGGACAGCATAGAGGATATTGACGCTTACGACCGAACCGGGGATCAAAATCTCGTTTTCGTCGAAGATAAAACCGGAAAAATGTTCGGTGACGCGAGAAGGCGCGCCACAATGCTCGAAAGAGTTTATGGGACTAGCCCCAGGTTCATTGTTTTAAAAAGCCCCTTGGATGCAAAACCTAAGACCAAGGGGCAATGGCTATATGTTTGGGGTACTCCCCAGCGAGTAATGGGTGATCTTGCCGGCGGGGACAAAACGCTTTTGCCCAATGCTGAAAGATTGCAGAAACGACTGTCAGAAGCAGGACGAAAGTTGCGCAGAGGCGCATCAATTGATGTTGACGAAATGAATATGTGACCTTGAGTACCGCAATCATAGCACCAATCCCATGACCCTGAATCCGCGTTTTTCCCGATATCTCGAACACTTTGGCGCGACCGTTCCTGTGCGAGAGTTTGCTGCGGCGCCAGAAAAACCGCATCTCACGTCACTCCGTCACGACGTGGACTATAATCTTGATGTGGCGATGGAGCTTGCCTATTGGGAGTACAAGGCAGGGCTGCGTTCGACCTATTTCGTCCTGCACAGCACGGCGTACTACCAACACGACAAAGCCCTGATCGACAAGTGCCTGCAGTTGCAGGATTTCGGTCACGAGGTTGGGCTCCATACGAACTTTCTTGCCGAATGGTACCGCGGCAACATCGATGACGTGGGGCTGGCGCTCGAGAAGGAGCTTATCCGTCTGCGCACTGGTGGCGTTGATATCACCGGCGTAACGGCCCATGGCGATGCGCTTTGCTATGATGCAGGTTTCACCAATTACTGGATTTTCGAAGAGTTGCGCCCAGATGTCCCCGCCACCAGCGAACGCCGAGTAACCGCGGAGGGGACCGTGGGCAGAGATGTTGACCGCGTTATTTCGTATCCAGAGGATTCGCACAAATTGGTCAGATCTGATGGCAGCGGCTTTGATTACTGGTCGCTTAAGCTCCCTGACTTCGGTCTTGACTATGAGGCTTCGCGTCTTGCTACCGACTCCTATTTTTCGGATTCCGGCGGAACTTGGAAGAGAACGCCAGATCCGCTGACCCACACATTTGGCAAGGACCGTTCTCTGGTTCTCATGCACCCCATTTACTGGAAGGGCGAGCAACGTCATTACTATTTTCTGTCCACTGCCCGGTCAGGGTCCAATTGGCTTGCCAGCTTTTTGGACAAGGCGACGCCCGTGACCGCCCGGCATGAATTCACGCTGAACCATAAATTCAAGAACGGTGTGCCAAATCCCCACAAGAGGACCGCTAGCGGTTTTATCGACCTCGTCACCAACAGCGATGAGGCCAACCGGCTGATAGGACAGGCGCGTTCTTGGTCGGAAGGCCTTGATACCGATTATGCGGAAGCAAACATTTATCTGGAGCGCTTCCTGGATCTTTTGCCGCGCGGTCCTGATACGGAGATTGTCCATCTGCACCGAGACCCACGCGATGTTGTCAGGTCACTGCTTCAGCGTGGTTGGTACAGTGTTCCCCACGATGATCGCCATCCCAAGATTGATGTCGATGGCTGGGACTCCATGTCTCAACTGGAGCAGATCTGCTGGTACGTTCGTGACGTGAACGAAAAATTGTCTAAGGCATGTTCATTCGAACTTCGTTTCGAAGACATGGTGAGAGATTTTCCCGCTCTATCCGCATGGTTGGTGAAGCGTGGCATTCCGGTGTTTCCACGTTTCGCAAAAATGGTGTTTGGTGAGCGCGTCAATGCCACGCCGGACTGGAAAGTCGACAAGTTTGAATCATGGCCGGAAGCGGACAGAACGACCTTCAACGGTATCTGCGGTCCGATTCGTGAGGCACTTGGATATGGCCAAGTGGATGCCCCGGGGACGCTTATGGCGCAGTCCGGGGAGCAGCCCGACCTGCCCGCTCAATCAAAATTCGAGCCGGAAACCGCTCTGCTTACATTGTTTGATTTGTGCCTCCTTTCCAAACCGGGGAGCGTTAGCCTGCACAGATGTGTGCCGGTTTCAGGACAAGAAAATCAGATCACATTCTTTCCAAAAACACGAGGTTATTTGCTTCTCGGCGGCGGTTTTTGGTCCCCTGATAAAGAGAGTCCAAAGGCGCTTCGGCAAAAAAGCGGTGACGTATTCGTTTCGCCTCTTACCTGTTGGTCAGGTTGGCAGCTGGAGGAGGGAAATATCTATCTCATCGATCTGGCGGCAGAATTTCCCCACGAGGGAGTTTCACTGCGGGTGATTTGTCTTTCATATGATGATCAGGGAAGCCTGATCGCTCGGCAGGATATCGGGAGTTTGAGCCATGAGTGGCCATCCTTTGCGCGTTTTTTCCGGCCGAGACGGGGTGCTGCAAGTTTTAACATTGCGCTATTCAAAGGGCCGGATGATGCGGGGGCCACGATCGAATTCAAGAAATGCAAGCTGGTGAAATGTGTTGAGAACAGGGCTCAATTGGGGACGCCGGAACAGGTGTCGGCTCTTGCGCGAAGAAGAGTCCAGTTTCCGATTTCACACCCAAGTTCAGACCCTCTAATTGTTTCAATTGGAGTCCGACGTTGCGAAGTGAATTTAAGAATACCCCTATTCAAATTTGTTGGAAATACAAAATCAATAAGAAACAACAAAGAATATAGTAAATTTCTATTCTCAAAGCATATTTGCGAAAATATTTTTTCTATTTTGAATAAATTGATGCCATTCACAGGGGGCGAAAGTCGGCTAGAATGTAATATCGAATCGCATTCCAAGTACATGATTTATGGTTGCGCGACCATAGAAACGCATCCTGGCAGTGTTTCGTATAGCCTGGTGGGTGTTCCGCAATCCGACGGAGGGGGCCCAGCATATGAGGACAGCTTCCGATTGGGAACATTTTTGCCGGATCAGAACACGGTCCATTTTCGGATTCCGGAAATAGATGGGATGGAAAGTTTCGAAATACAGATCGTACGGACCTTGAGCTCAGATGAAGTGATAAAGATTTCCGCGAATATTCAATCAATGGGCCCGGTTGCGGTTGAGGATCTGACGCTCAGGAACGCGCAGGAGATATCATAAAGGACTCTTATGCTGACGGCTTTTGAGGCAGGCGCTGGAAATGTGCTGCAAAACGATGCATTCGCGCCTGCGCGGCGACTTCGGGTTGTCGCCCTGGTGAACAATCCCTGCGTTGTTGATGCCCGGGTCATTCGTGAGGCGACCGCGCTGGCGCATGCAGGCCATGACGTGCACATTCTTGCACATTGGGGGTCAGAATTGCCAGAGGTCGAGCAGACTGATGGTATCACCTACAATCGTTTTTGTGTGCGGCCGAGTCAGAAGGCCGAGGCTCTGGCATCCGTTCGAGAGCAGGAGGACAAGGCGGAAAAATCTACGTTATCATTCGGAGGCAAATTAATTGGGACCATCCACGCGATAGCGCATCGTTTATCCCAAATAACGAAATTTTTTGGCTGGTTGCACTATTGGACCGTACCTCGCCTTCTGAATGTCATAGGGCGATTTCTCAGAGCAATTCTCAGAAAAATTCTAAACCCGATTCGTGCTGCTTTCCGGTTGTTGAGGAGGTCAGGAGAGGCCTGGGTTCGCACGAGTGTCACAGGAACCGGCGCCGAACTTTTGCGCCATGCCCGCTCTTACTACCATCCCGCCGTCGCTCTAAAACCAGATGTAGTGCACGCCCACGATCTTTATACTTTACTTGCTGGATATCTCATCGCCCGGAAGACCGGCGCCAAGCTCATCTACGATTCCCATGAGCTGGAGGTTGGGCGCAACGGCAACTTTTCGCGGTGGGAGCTTTGGCTGCGGGCCCGTTCCGAGCGTTTCCTTATCAAGAAAGCCGACGCCGTCATTACAGTTTGCGACAGTATTGCTGATTATTTGCAGAAACTTTACGGAATCGAACGGCCGACCGTCATTCACAACGCGCCAAGTGTCCATCCCGTCAAGAAGGGCGACCCGGATGTACGCAGTCAGCTCAAGTTACCAAAAAAGAAGCCAATAGCTCTCTATGTGGGCAGTGTCACCATCAATCGCGGGCTGGAGAACTGCGTCCGGGCGCTTCCTCACACCAAAGATGTGCACTTAGTTTGTGTCGGGCCACGCCACAAGCCGACCGAAGAGTTAATTGTGGGCGAAGCTGAAGAGCTTGGAGTAAGGAGCAGGTTACATCTGGTGGATCCGGTTCCCCATGATCAAGTCACGTCCTTTGTGCGGTCGGCGGATGTTTCCCTGGTCACCATACAGGACGTCTGCCTCAGCTACCGTTTCTGTTTCCCCAACAAGCTCCTTGAGAGCCTGCTTACGAGTTTACCAATTGTCGTCGCACGACTGGTTGAGCTGGAGCAGATTGTGGAGATGACCGGTGCCGGCGTGGTGGTGGACGAAACCGATCCAGTCGATATCGCACGCGGTATCAATCAGATCATTGCGGACCGCAAAGCCTATGTCCCGACACCGGACGTCATCAGAAATCTGAAGGCCACCTACAGCCTTGAGGTTCAAATGGGTAAGCTCATGAACCTCTATGACCGGCTTGCACCGGTCTCGGCCTCGGTTTGATCTCAAGCCGCAAAATTCAGTAATCCCGCCCTGGACAACCTAATTGCTGACGGCAGAAGCTTTGCCGGCAATTCACATGGTTTACACTTTGGCAATCATCAAACCCGATTGCGCGCGATTTTCCGGAATACCTAAGATTTGCTGCCTTGGAATAACGGTTCCGAAATCGAATTCTGCAATGATCGTCAGCAAGTTTCGCGTGTGGAGAGGGCAAAATCCAAAAGGCGAAGAACAAGCTTTGGTCCTCGACCACATGATTTGCTCGGAGGAGGCGAAAAATCATGGATGGTTTCCATTCCAGGGGTTTCGTGGTCGGTTGGTGCATTGAATGCAACAACTGTAGCCGGCGCCCATTGGCATCCAATGTGGGGGTTGCACAATGAGTGATGGACACAGCGAACATGGACCGTGCTCCTGTTCAGCATGCAGCGGTCAGAGTCACACGGAGACAACAGAGGCGTCATCGACCGAGAGAGCGCCACAGATGGCGCCGACATACGACAACGGCCAGGTCATTGGCCAAATCGTCTCTGGCGCGAAATGGTCGGGCAGCCAGATTACCTTCGGGTTCCTGCAGAGTTCGCCCTCCTGGGACATTGGCTATGAGGGTGACGGATTTTCTGCATTCACTGCCGCACAAGAGGCCGCCACGCGCAACGTCATGTCCTCCTGGGATGACCTGATTGCGCCGTCATTCGTTGAAAAAACATCGAACGAGCAGAACGCGAACGTAAAGTTCGGCAATACAGACACCAGCATCAACTACGCGCACGCTTACTACCCTGGTAGCCACAACTGGGCAGGTGAGGTTTGGCTGAATGCGCCGAGTTATAATGGCCTCTATAGCCCGGACCCCGGCGACTACTACTTCATGACCATCCTGCACGAGGTCGGTCATGCCATCGGGCTCAGTCATCCTGGCGCCTATAACGGCGGTTCGCCGACCTATGCCAATAACGCGGTATATGCACAGGACACCCATCAATGGACCGTCATGTCCTATTTCAACGCGTCGAATACCGGCGCGGACTGGAATGGCGGGAGCGGTTGGCAATATGCACAGACGCCAATGGTGCATGACATTTTGGCAGTGCAGGCGATCTATGGTGCTGATCCGACCACGCGAACCGGAGATACAACCTACGGTTTCAACTCCAATGCTGGCCATTCTGTTTTCGATTTCTCGCAGAACGCATCACCGGTTTTGAGCATCTACGACGCAGGAGGCACCGACACGCTCGACCTGTCGGGCTTCTCGCAAAGGGCGCTCATCGATCTGGAGCCTGGCACTTACTCCTCAGCGGGTGGCACGACCAGCTCCATGAAATTCAATATCGGCATCGCCAACAATACCTGGATCGAAAACGCTGTCGGTGGGTCTGGAAACGATACCATTCGAGGCAATTCACTCGACAACGAGCTTTCCGGCAACGGCGGGAACGATCATCTTCATGGGCTGGACGGAAACGACACTCTGTCTGGCGGCGCCGGGACGGACTGGGTGTATTTTGTACTAGATATCGCGAGCTATACCTTCGAGGTTCTCGATTCCTCTATTCAGGTCCTTGCCGACTTTCTCGACACGGTCCTGGACGATATCGAGTGGTTCTCGTTCTCCGACACGACAATCAGCTACCAGGACCTCGAAACGCAGTGGAGCTTCACCGAGTATACCGACGGCGCCGATACGATCGCGCTGTCGGCGCTGGGCGACAATGTCAGAATGCTCGGTGGCGACGATATGGTGTCTTACACAGGCGGCTATGCGATCGTCGATGGGGGCTCCGGTACAGACACCATGGATTTCTCAGGCTTCGGATCGGCCGTCCAGGTCAGCCTCGAAACCGCTGGCGATGATGTCCTGACCCGTGATGCGTCGCATTTGAACAGCGGAACATGGCGCACACTTGGCAACCTCATTGACATAGAGAACGTCGTCGGCACGTCGTTCGATGACGAACTCAACGGCAGCGACGGTGCGAACGAGCTTCTTGGAGGTGCAGGAAATGACCTGCTCTCCGGACTTGGCGGAAACGACACTCTGGACGGCGGCGACGGTACCGACACGGCTGTGTTCAAGAATGCCGCTGCGACCTATGCGATGGCGGTCAGTGGTTCGGAAATTCTAATTTCAGGCGCGGGAGAGGGAACGGACACTGTCCGCAACTCGATCGAATATTTCCGGTTCGCCGATATGACGGTAACCCGCGTCGAGCTTCTTGCCGCGCTGACGCCGCCTACATTCACCGAAGACGCTGATACGGTTGCTCTGTCGATGTTCGGCGGAACATTCGCGGCGCTGGGTGGTGATGATACGGTTCACGGCGGCATCGGCGGTGACACCATCTATGGCGGCTTGGGCAATGACCACGCCTATGGCGGTGATGGAGATGATCACATTTTTGGCGACGATGGACTGGACGTTGTCGTCGGGGATCTGGGCAACGATATGCTCTATGGCGGCGGCGGCGACGATATGCTTGAGGGAGGTGACGGGCTCGATACTCTGCTCGGCGGCCTTGGGAATGACGTGCTCCGAGGAGGCAACGACAAAGACTCACTCTATGGCGATGCTGGCAAAGACCGTATGTATGGCGACAACGGCAATGACCGGTTACGCGGCGGCGACGATAACGACACACTGTACGGCGGCAGGGGCAAGGACAGCCTCTACGGCGACGATGGCAACGACTATCTACGTGGCAATTCTCAGAATGATTCACTTAGGGGCGGAGCAGGAAGAGACCGCTTGCTGGGCGACAGTGGCAACGACAAGCTGTATGGCGGCGACGGTAAAGACAGATTGTACGGCGGCAAGGGCAAGGACAAGTTGTACGGCGATGACGGCAACGACAGGCTGTACGGCGGAAAAGGAAATGACAAGCTGTATGGCGGCGATGGTAAAGACAGATTGTACGGCGGCAAGGGCAAGGACAAGTTGTACGGCGATGACGGAAATGACCGCGGGTATGGCGGTAAGGGGAAAGACACATGGGTCGTGGACGGCAAACAGTCAGCCTATAAGGTAATCGACTACGGATCGAAGGCAAAGGTCCTTGGGCCCGACGGAAGTGATCTGATTTACAACATCGAACGGGTTCAGTTTGATGACGGTTCGATAGCGATCTAGCGACCGTGCCCGCTTTGGGTATTGTATTGAATGAATCGAAAAAACCGTGCTCGCAATTCCGAACAACCGTAATGCGGCCTGCGCAATTCAAATGGGCTAGGACCCCATATTCAGAATGTCCAGACAGTGCAGATCAGCTGACCTCGACTTTGGCGGCAATCGCTCTTCGGCTGGCTATCTGGCGCCAATGCACCAAACATGCTGCTCAGTAGTTTTTTAAACGACGATGAAGAACCAACCGTCAATTGCAGACGAGTGCGCTGGGATTCCTGCAACTTCTGATCTTTGCCTTCACAGCAGTCCCTAACTCAGGATTTGAGAGAGTGATGAACTGCCCCATCCTAGTTTTTGCATTGGATTCCGCCAAGATTCGCTTCCGGGTAGTAGAATTCTCTATTCGGTGAAATCAAGCCTCCTGATCACGCGATAAGTCATTAGACAGCATCATTATTTTCTGCTCTTGTTCGTCAAACGCATCTTGATTTCGCGCCAATCTAATATCCGTCCGATACTCGCATGCCTCCAACAGCAAGCCGCAATGGGCGTATCCGTTCCGAGGCATTCGGGAATCGCCACATTGTCGTAGTTACGCCGGTGGCGCTCGATGCAGACAGCCGCACGCTCAAGCAGGTCATGTCATTGTATCGTTGGGGCGCTCGGGTAACGGTTCTAGCCGGCGGCAAAGTCTTCTCCGGCGAGGATGTCGCCGCGAAGGTCGACGAGAAGTTGCCTCCAGAGAGGTCTGACCCTAAACCCCGACCGCACTGGATCGCCCGTCCCTGGGGATGGGTACGAAGAACACAAGTGCCGGCCGTGTTTCTCTTGCCAGTATTCGGCGTTTGGCTGGTCCATTTTTTCTATCGGACTTACCTGCGCGCTCGCCCGAAAATACCGCCGTCGGCCGATCTGTACATTCTTCACGAGTTTGGACATTTTCCTGCTGTCGCAAACGCAGCAAAGGGAAATCCGATCGTCTACGACGCACATGATTTCTACACTGCTATCGAACCACACGATCAGATTGGCAGCTTTGACCGCGATCTTCTCAATCCATTCAGGAGGTGGTTGGAACGCCGGTGTGTTGCGCGTTCGGCAAACGTCATGACCGTCAGTCCCGGTCTGGCTCAGCTCTACTGGGATACATATGGCGTCAAACCGGTGGTGGTCCGCAATTGCCATGACAATAGGCTGGATGCCAAAGGAGTTGCCGATGTCAGGTCCCGGTTCGGACTTGCGCAAAAAGATTTCATCATCGCGATCATCGGCAATTGGAAAGCTGGGCAGGTGCTTTCGCCATTGTTGCGCGTGCTGGCGCGCATTACGGATAACGTCCATTTGGTTCTCATCGGTGACGGCTATGAACGTCTGGACAATGAGATTAACGCGCTGAACCTTGAGGGGAGAGTCCACAGCTTCGGGCGTTTGCCGGCGTCGGACATCGTTCCTTCCGTGCTCAATGCAGACGCGGCCGCTGTTGTGTATTACGCGAGGTCTGAGAACTACCGATATGCGCTGCCGAATGGTTTTTTTCAAAGCGTAGCGGCGGGATTGCCCGTCCTCTATCCCGACCTCCTCGAGATCCGCCAGATTGCAGAACAGCGCGGGCTCGGCCTGATGGTTGATTGGCGGGATGAACAGAAGATTGCGTCAGCGATTGATGAAATTGCCTCAGACCGAAGGGTGCGGGACAGACTGCGGGATGGTGCCGAAAAGGCGGCAAGAGAACTCTCCTGGGAAAAAGAAGAGCTGGTGATGCGAAAGGCATTGTCGGAGTGCCTGCAACGCGCTGCACTGCGACCGGAGAATGCCAGCAACTGAGTGTGGATTCTTGCCAAGATTCTAAACGGTGGGTGTGAGTGCAAGGAACGTGCGCCTCCTCGTTCCTGTGTGCTACAAGGGCAGGCTTTGAGAGCTCTTCCTGCGGACAGGAGTTCCGAGTGTGCATGAGGACGTATGTGTGGAATAGCCGGAATAGTCAGCCTGAAGGGTGAACCGCTGCCGCAGATCGGTGGTGAGTTGGCCGTAATGAACCGGCTGTTGGCGCATCGCGGTCCAGATGGCGAAGGACGATGGTGGCCGGACGACAAGGCTGTCGGGCTTGCTCATCGACGCCTGTCGGTCATCGACCTGTCAGCATCAGGAGACCAGCCAATGGCTGCGCCAAGTGGAGCAGTCATCGTGCACAATGGCGAAGTCTATAACTACGTTGAACTGCGTGAACAGCTTTCGGGAGGTTGGACATTCAGGGGTACATCTGACACGGAGACGATTCTCGCTGCCTATGACAAGTATGGCGATGATTTCGTTGATCAATTACGCGGCATGTTCGCGTTTGCGATCTGGGATCCGGCAAGTCATCGCCTTGTGGCGGCGCGCGATCGTTTCGGCATCAAGCCGTTCTATTATGCCATCGTTGGGGACAGGTTTCTGTTTGCCTCCGAGGCCAAGGCGCTTGTGCCGTTTTTGCCCAAAATCGAAACTGACAGCGAGGCACTCGCGCAGTATCTGATTTTTCAGTACGGCATCGACGATGCGACCCTGTTTCACGGTATCCGCCAGTTGATGCCAGGCCACATGCTCACCGTCGAACGCGGCGAAGTCCGGATAAGACGTTATTGGGACGTGAGCTATGAGGTCGACTGGGACCACAAGCAGCGTTACTTCCACAACCGCTTACGCGGCTTGATGGATGACTCCATCAAGGTTCATCTGCGCAGCGATGTGCCGGTAGGCGGCTACATGTCCGGCGGCATGGATTCCAGTCTTGTCTCGATCCTGGCGGCCCGACATGATAGCCGCAGCCGGGATTTTTTTCATGGCAAGTTCACTGCCTATGACGGCTATGACGAGAGCGCCTATGCTAAAGCCGGAGCGGACGCTGCCGGGGGTGCACTACATCAGATTGACATTGCCGCATCCGATTTCATCGAACACATTGACGATGTTGTCTACCATCTGGATTTTCCGGTCGCAGGCCCAGGGTCGTTTCCGCAATACATGGTATCCCGTCTTGCGGCGGAGCGCGTCAAGGTGGTTCTCGGCGGGCAGGGCGGCGATGAAATTTTTGGCGGATATGCGCGCTATCTGCTGGCCTACTTTGAGCAATGTATCAAGGCGGCGATCGACGATACCTACAAGCAGGGCAATTTCGTTGTCACCATCGAGTCAATCATTCCAAATCTAACGGCATTGAAGGAATACAAGCCGCTTCTCCAGAAGTTTTGGAGCCAAGGTCTGTTCGGTGATTTGGATGAGCGCTATTTCAGGTTGATTGATCGCTCCAGCGACATGCGGGAGGAAGTCGATTGGGATGGTCTTGATCGAGGGCGGGTCTTCGAGCAGTTCCGTACGCTATTTAACAACAGAGAGAATGTGCACAATGAAGCCTATTTCGACAAGATGACGCATTTCGATTTCAAGTGTCTGCTGCCCGCCTTGTTACATGTGGAAGATCGCATGGGCATGGCACATGGATTGGAAAGCCGGGTTCCATTCCTGGACCACCCACTGGTTGAATTTGCCGCCACCGTACCGGCAGATGTAAAATTCCAGGATGGTGTGATGAAGCATATGCTCAAAGACGCTTTTCAGGATGTAATCCCCTCCACCATCTTTCAGCGTCGCGACAAGATGGGCTTCCCGGTTCCATTGCAGGAATGGTTCTCCGACGGCCTCAAGGAGTTCGTCATGGATATCTTCTCAAGCGAGGCAGCGCGCTCGCGACCGTTCCTGCGCAACGCGGAGGTCATGCAGGCTGTGGGCAATGAGGCCAAGTTTTCCCGAAAAACCTGGGGGTTGCTCAGCCTTGAAATCTGGCAGCGTCGGTTTCATGACCGCAGTGCGGAATGGAATGCATTGGCAAAGAATGCGGAGAGTGAAGCGGCAAAACAGCCCGCACACGTGACGGCACCTTGATCCGGGTTCTCTGTCGGCGTTATGGATCATCGCCCTATAGTAAGTAGGGCTGAAAGGGGTACCGACCATGTTCCCCGGGAAACTGAAAATCACAAAGGCAGCTGAATGAAAGTTTTTATTACCGGCGGGTGCGGGCAGATCGGATCGCACGTTGCAGAATTGCATCTCGCACGCGGCGATGAGATCCTGGCGATCGATAATTTCGAGACGGGCCGGCGCATTCATTTACCCGAAAAGCATGAATCTTTGACCCTTGTCGAAGGATCGATTGCAGACAAGGAGCTGGTCGATCGGCTCATCGGTGATTTCAAACCGGACGTCCTGATACATACCGCTGCCTCCTACAAGGATCCGGATGACTGGTACAGCGACATGCTGACCAATGGTGTCGGCGGCGTAAACCTGATCAAGGCGGCCCGAGCGAACGATATTGGCCGCTTCGTCTATTTCCAAACCGCACTGACCTATGGTGTGAATCCGGTTGAGCATCCGATTACGCTGAGCCATCCGAAAAATCCTGGCAACTCGAGCTACTCGATCTCCAAGACGACAACAGAGGATTATCTGGAACTCTCTGGTCTCGACTACGTCACCTTTCGTCTGGCAAACGTCGTCGGACCGCGTAACGTTTCCGGCCCAGTTCCGATATTTTATGAGCGGCTCAAGGGGGGGAAACAGTGTTTTGTGACACCGGCACGGCGAGATTTTGTGTTTGTGAAGGATTTGGCACGCACGGTGATAAGAGCGGCCGACGGCACCGGCAACGGCGCGTATCATTTCTCTTCCGGCAACGATATCGCAATTATAGAGCTCTATGACGCAATGGTGCAGGCGCTGAAGCTGAACGACTATCCCGAGCCGGACAAGCGGCCCCTTGAGAAGGACGATGCCCCATCAATCCTGCTTGATCCGTCACGCACATTTGCAGACTTTGGCGAGATCGAATTTACGCCCATAGACCAAACGGTTGCCGAGGCGGTTGCCTACTATGAGGAATTCGGCGTGCATGGCGGCTATACGCACCTAAAACACGACTCAGAATGAGCGACCCTATGCGTATCCTGATTACAGGAGGTGCTGGGTGCCTCGGGTCCAACCTCGTCGAACGCTATTTGGATCAGGGGCATAAGGTTCTGGTGATCGATAATTTCGCGACAGGCAACCGCGAAGTCGTTCCCGATGGTATTGATGGACTGACCGTCATGGAGGGGACCGTCGCCGACGAAACATTGGTCGGTAGAGCTTTCGGCGGCTTCCGGCCGACCCATGTGATCCATTCCGCAGCCGCTTATAAGGATCCGGACAACTGGGATGAAGACACCGCCACAAACGTGGCAGGAACGGTCAATCTCATCGAAGCGGCCAAACGTCATGACGTCGCGCGGTTTGTCAATTTTCAGACAGCGCTTTGCTACGGGCCTCCCGTTGAGGTGCCAATTCCGGTCACACATCCATGTTGGCCGGTTACCAGCTATGGGATTTCCAAACTCGCAGGCGAACAATATGTCGCCCTCTCCGGACTGCCGTTTGTTTCCTTGCGCCTTGCAAGTGTAATCGGACCACGGCTCGCAATCGGCGCAATTCCGACATTCTATTCTCGCCTCAAGGCGGGAAAACCATGCTTTTGCACCTCTGCCATGCGGGATTTCCTCGATATTGAGGATTTTCACAGCCTGATGGAGGCAGTCATGGCGGATGGGTCGGCCACGGGCGTCTACAACGCCGGACCGGGCGTTGGTCATTCCATAAAGGATGTGTTCGACGCGGTTGCGGCTTATCTGGATGTCAAGCTCGACACCGCCGTCGAAATGCGTCCCGTCGGCGATGATGACATATCTGAGGTCGTCCTCGATGCATCGGCAACAGAAGCAGTTTTCGGCTGGAAAGCTCATGTCAGCTTTGAACAGTCCGTTGAAAAGATGCTGCGCTGGTATGATGCGCACGGTGTCAGCGCTATATTCTCCCACCTTAAGCCGCCGGCACCAGCAGACTGATCAGGATAACTTCCGAGGATGATGACAATGGAAATGCCGTCGCTTTCCGGCGCCAGAATAGCGATCATCGGCGGTGCCGGCTTCGTCGGCTCAAATTTGTCGCACCGTCTTCTGGAGGATGATCCGCAGTCTCTGATTATCGTCGACAACCTTCTGTCGGCCGACGCCTCGAATATCCCCGATGATCCGCGCGTGCGTTTCGTTGAGGGCTCCATTGCCGATGACGAGGTGCTCTGCGAACTGCCAGACGACCTGGATTATGTTTTTCATCTGGCATGTTTTCACGGCAACCAATCGTCAATTGCGGACCCGTTGAGGGATCATCGAAACAATTCGCTGACGAGTTTGAAGCTGTTCGAGCAATTGAAAGATTTTCCCAGGTTGAAGAAAGTCGTCTATGCGGCGGCCGGATGCGCGGTCGCCAAAAAGACCGCGGACGATCCGGCGGCAACGCCGGAGGACGCACCGGTTGATCTGTTCCATGACAGTCCCTATTCGATTTCTAAACTGGTAGGGGAAATGTACGGCAACTACTATTTCCTCCGGCACCAACTTCCTTTCGTGAAGGCGCGGTTTCAAAACGTCTATGGACCGCGGGAAATTCTCGGTGCGGGACGTTGGCGTGGGACGCACCACACGGTATGGCGCAATGTGACACCCACATTCATTTTCAAGGCATTGCATGGCGAGGCGCTGCCGCTAATAAACGGCGGACAGGATGGCCGGGACTTCATTTTCGTCGGCGATCTTGTGGAGGGGCTGATAAGGATGGCGACACACGGGGAACCGGGTGAGGCCTATAATCTGGCCAGTGGCGATGAAACGCGCATTCTGGACCTTGCGGAAATGATCAACGAGTTAACCGACAATGCCACTCCTGCCGCCATTGAGCCTGCGCGTGACTGGGACCGCTCGGGCCGTCGTTACGGTGATCCGGAAAAATCTCGTAAAAAGTTAGGATTTTCAACCGGTACGCAGCTACGCACTGGACTGAAAGGCACCATCGCCTGGACCAAAGACAATCTCGAAACAATCAAAAGCTGCATGGCTCGGCACGAGGAAAAGGTGCCCGAGGTCCGCAAATATCTCAGCACAGGGAACAACTGACAACGATTGTTGAGACTTTACTTGACCAGTTGGCAATATAGATCGAGCCCAACATAAGGCCCAAGCCATTTACACAGGACCGCGCGCGGAATTTTTGCCAGGGGGCCCTCCGCACCGATGTTCTCTGTGTCAATCCGCACCTTCGAGAATGCTTCGCAAAGTTCTCTGAGCTCGGACTTGGTCACGAACTCCGTTTGTGGGGCTGCAGTTCCATCAACATTGATATCATAGGCTCTGCGCTCGGCTTCTTCAGCCGTGTGGCCTCTGTATGGCGCGAACGGTCCCGAGAGCTTGCGCTTCATGGTTGTCAGCGGGGCACGTGCCAACTGCCGATAGGACGCCGCGCTGTAAACCATGATCAGGGCCTGGCCGCCAACCTTCAATAGCCTATGCACGGCCTCAATTGCCTTTGGAAGGTTGCCGGTGTGATGCAGGCAGCCTATGGCCACGACCCAGTCGAACGTGTTCTTTTCGAAGGGCGGTTTGAGGATGTTTCCCTGCAGGGCGACGGCATCGGTGACGCCAGCCAATTCGCACCGGTGCAGCGCCATGGCCACGGGTTCGGCGGCAATATCGAGGCCATGAAATTGGGCGCCTGCGTCGATGATTTTCTGCGAAACGGAGCCATATCCCAATCCGACTTCAAGGACACGCTTGCCCCTCATCTCAGCAAACGGCAGATAACGATGAAGATAGGGATAGAACTCGAGAAACCAATCATCGAATTTTTTAAGGCTTCCGGGGGAATTGTCTTTCAGATCTAGTTCCCGGGCGATCTGCGATCCACACAATTCATCCCAGAATGCGGCATTGCAGGAGTCGATTTCATCCTGCTTCATATTTTCAGTGCCGATCATGCTGCCTGGACCTTCCGGTCATTGTCGCTGTTTGACATCATACCGGCCATTAGTCGGCTCGGACCCGCTGAAACCACCTCATCGCGAATTTGAGCGCGTTTTTGCAGACCCGATCTATGAAGATAAGTGGACGGGCAATCGGAGCGGGTAGTTTGTTTGAGATAAATTCGATTGTGACTGCGCGCAGACGATGAGCAAGAAATATTGCTCGCATCTTACGCTGAGTCCAGCGGCCCTCTTTTTGGTAATGCCGCTCGAGCTCAGAGAGACGGGCGAGTTGCCCAGCCATTTCCGCTTCAACCTGTTTCACGGGGATGTTGTTTGTTGTCCTGCTAGGCGTGATCTCGTCAATAACGCGATCGAAACGCGCGACGAAAGCTCTGTACGTCCAGGCGTCGGATCTCGAGATTTCTTCGTAAGCATTGTCGATGATTTCACCAGCTCGTGCGCTATCACGCAGAACGCCGACGACTTCGGCCATATTGGAATGGTCCGAAGCCAAAGGCACGTAGTGCCGCCATTCTTGCAGCACACCTGAGTAATCGCCAGGATACATGATCATCAACGAGCGAAGGCTGGCTGCTTCAAAGCACCTTGGTGAAATAACGTGAATGATGGTCTCGCCGTCTCGGCCTTCTAGAAACTTCTCCCGCACTTCGTCGAAGGCAGCATTCGGATTTGCAGCTTGGTATGCATCGACCTTGTCGTAAATGTCGCCGGTGTAGTCTACGAAGCTCGAGCCGGACTCGGTGCCTAGAACAGCTCTGGAATTGGCGATAAAATCGATCCATCGCTCGCCGTAAATACGTGACGTTTCCGTTGTGGCAATGTCGCATTTCAGGCCATAGCTTGGGGCATCCTTGAGAAATCGCTCGCCGATTTGCCATTTCTGCAATGCAAACGACCCACACCAGCCAGGTAGTTTGCGGGCACGGTATGAGACGTCGATCGACCGATCCTGGTATGCGGGTGTCTCACGATGGATTAACTCCTCGGGCACAAATCCCGTGAGCGTTTCCTCGAACCGCACCTTGTCGAAATAGGGATTGCGATAGATTTTCCGCACAACATCACCATTGACGACAGTGAAAAGCACGGAAATCCCGAGGTGCTCCGCAGCGTCCATGGTGCGGTTTACCCAACGAAATTCATCCTGGATGAAAAGTATTTTCGGTCCGCTGAATGCGGCGATCTTTTCAAAAAAATTACGTGGTAAATAGTTCGGCATCGAGATGACGATCGAATAGTGAAACACGACCGCATCGAACATCGACAAGTCGATGTCCATTCGTGAAGCGATCACGGAGTCAAGGATGACAACATGGTGCCTGCTAAAACGCCTGAACGCCTCGATGTGATCGCTTACCGTTCCGACATGTCTCGCAGCATCAGCGCACAAAAGCAGAATGGTTTTTTGTTTCTTGGCTGTCATTGCCAGTTCCCGACCAGATCAATTCGCTGCGTGTGAACACACAATCATCACGAGAAGATAAGTGCTCTGCATCACCTATTTGAGTGGTTCGAGCACAAATCCTTGATCGGTAGAGGGAAATATACGGTGGGTCTTCTCCGCGATTGCCAAATAGAAATATGGTTTGGAAAGAAGATTCTTGAACCAGGGCGGCGTTTTCATGAGCTCGGCGGGCGTTACTCCACGTTCTATGAGCAGCGCCCGAACATGACCTACGTCGTTAAGCAATTCTGCAGAGTTCTCGCACGAGTTTGGCAATGCCATGGAAAGGCTATGGCCATCAGGTTCAAGTGACTTCACCGCAAAGCCGGCTCCCTCTAGCATTTGCCGAAATGCTGCCTCATTGAAAGAGCGCAAATGTACGATGTCGTATTCGCATCCCAGATGGTTTGAATAGAGCAATGGGTTCTCGTCCGCCGGCACACGGATTGCGGCAACGCCACCCGGTTTTAGTGCGTCATTGATGCAATAGAGCAGATTGCCGGGATTGAGCACGTGCTCCATAACATCTGTACAGGTAACGAAATCGAACTCATTCTGAAACGGCAGGTTCTCGGCATCAGCCTGCACTCGTGGCATATCGCCATATCCCACTAGCGCTTTCAAATATGTTGATGAGATATCAACCGCGGTCATTTTCGCGCCACGACCGAGTAGTTCCCGCACCAGATGACCTGTGCCGACTCCGAGTTCGCATCCAGACTTGTCGCGCAATTCGCCGAGTGAGATGGCAGTGCGCTGGTTCAATGCGGCAGCATATTCCTGCTCTATAAAAGGAGATGAGAGGTCTTGTTCAGCAAGTTGCTCATAGTAATCCAAATATCCGCTGCGTAGACGTGAATACTTTGAAGGCATTGCGTTTAAAATGCCGTCTTCAATCGCACGCTGCCAACCACAGGCGCCGCAGCGTACCGCTCTAGGCTTATCCTCGCCTTGCGCGAAGGTGGTGAATTTTCCTATGTTTTTCCTACAATCTGGGCAAACCAGCATGACTCAACTCCGCGCTTTCGATTTGCCAACAGCATTGGACTTTTGAGGGAAATCTGCGCCAACGTGTCGCTCGGCCTCGTTCCGCGGCGCGTCAATAAGCATCCACCGATTTGGATGGTGAATCAGAGAAACCGGGTCAAAAGCATCTTCCGCGATAGTGAAATCATAAGCGCGCGTGTGCAAGTCGTACCATCGGTATTCGGTCATGTTGCGCAGGTTAAGGCGTTCATAGGCGGCAACGGAGAAAAAATAGTTCCCGGTTCCAAGCAAGGACGCGTCATAGCGCAGTTGAGCTACACGAGTCTCATTGGCAACCAACTTGTGTTTGAACCAACCACTGACATGGCGCGTAACCAGACGGCCGTCGGATGTGAAGACCACGATACAATAACGGCACGGGAACTCACCTTCCTTGAGAGCCTTAATTGTGATCTCGAACATGATTGGTTGTCCGACCTGAAACAGGCTACATTCATCACCGACATGATCTCTTGTGTGAACTGACGCAATTTCAATTGGACTGCCGTCTTGTGGCCAGCGGTTGATATGCTGAGCGGGCTTGCTGGTCTCATTGGCTGAGCCCGGCGAACTCTGAGATGCCTGAAAAGCCTCAAGTGTTATTTCCTTCAGCCAATCCGATTGGTTGGCGTTGGACAATTGGTCCGCTTCGGTAATCTTGGCCTTCTGGCGCAACTCGTGAATGAACTTCTCATAACGGTTGACGATTTCGCGCGTTTTTCCCTGCGCCGCAATCTGTCCCTGCTCAATCCAGATTGCCTGATCGCAGAATTGCATGATCTGACCCATAGAATGAGAAACCAACAGCAAGGTGCAACCGGAGCTGGTTAGCTTCTTCATGCGCTGTGCTGATTTCGCAGAGAAGTAAGCGTCGCCCGCACCGAGGATTTCATCCACGATCAGAATCTCAGGCTTTATTGATGTGGCGCATGCGAATTGCAGGCGCGACTGCATGCCAAGTGAGTAGGTTTTAAGTGGTTGGCCGAGAAAGTCGCCAAGTTCGCAAAATTCGATAACGTCCGCTTCGGCTGCCTTGCGTTCATCTCCGCTGAGGCCTGAATAGAGCAAGGAGGCGCGGATGTTCTCAAGGCCCGTGAATTCCGGATGGAAGCCAACGCCAACCTGCATCAGGGCTTGCACATCGCCGTTGACTTTAATGGTCCCTGACGTTGGATCCAGTGTGCCGGAGATGAGTTTCAACAAGGTTGTTTTGCCGGCGCCGTTGCGGCCGATAATTCCGATACGTTCACCCGGGCTGACGGAAAGGCTAACGTCTTCGAGTGCGCTGTATTCGGGAAAATCGGGCTGCCATCGAGGTATCGCGCGGTAGACGCCGAGCAAATCCATTACCTGATGGCGTGCACTTGGATAAAGCATATAGCGCTTGGATACACCGCGCGCTTCAACAGCGGTCCGCGCACCGGGTGTCGTGGTATCGACTGACTCGTCAGATTTGGTCAGCAATGACCCGTTTCCCCATACTGAACACGTGAAACATGCCATGAAAAGCGAGGAACGCGAAAGCGATACAGCCGAAAAGAATTCCAGGCGGCGGAGGTGCGCCAAGCACGAGCACGGACTGGAACGACATGACATAGTAGGCAAACGGATTAACGTAGAGCAGAATCCGTAACGCCGGAGGCACCATATCGGGCGTATAGGCAATCGGGCTCGCAATTAAGATCATAATGATCACATATTGCAACGCCTGCTGCACATCTTTGAGGAAAAGGTTGGTCAGAGACAATGCCCAAACGCACCCCAGTGTGGCCATGGTCATGGAAAGAATGATCACCGGCAACAACAGCCACGCCCAGGAAATGTAGCCTGTGAAAAGCTTGTAGACCAGGATCATGAACCCGCCCATCACGAGAAATGCGCCGGCCACGAGCACTTCTCGCGCCGGAATAAGTTCAGCCGGAAACATGCGGTTGAGCAACAGGGCCTGGTTCTGGCTGAGCGCTACCGTCCCCGCGGAAAGCGCTTGGGCAAAGGCGATGAATGGGATGAGTCCTGCCGAGATGTAGAGAATGTAGTCGGTAACGGACAACCCGATCGGGCGAACCTGAAAAACGACAGTATAGAGCAAGGCATAAAGTGAAAGCAGGATGAGCGGCCCCAGTATGAGCCAGGCCAGCCCAAGCACCGAACCCGCATGGCGTTCGCGCAGCGACTGTTTGACTGCATCCCAGAGCAGCCGGCGGTGTCGGTAAAACAGTTGGTAGGGTTCTTTAAGGTTAGCCATGTTGGTTCCCTGGATGACACGCACAGACGTGCAGAAGCCACTTTTTCCAGTCAAGACAGTAGCATAACTGAAAACATTGCAGTGCATTGTCGCTGTCAATTTGCATTGCCATGCGGCAAGTAGACCCCGCTCGGCAAAACATGGTAGGCAGCCTGCTGCAGGGCATCGTGAAAAGGCGTAGTTCTCTGGTATTCCAGTAGACGATCCGATAAAAAAAGCCCGGGCCCGATTCCGAGAAGCATTGTCCATGCCAGAGCCCGGCCAGAGATGACCTCTTGAACACTGTCGATCAACATATTCAGAAGGCGCCGGATTCAGTGCGTTCCAATTTCATCGAAAAAGTTGCAAGCGGCGGCGCCTGCATTGGCGTCATCGGGCTTGGCTATGTGGGGCTGCCTCTCATACTGGGTTTTCATGGGAAGGGCTTCAAGATACTTGGCGTTGACGTCGATCAGGCCAAGATCGATGCCCTTGAGGCGGGCGAAAGCTACATCAAGCACATTCCGAGTAGCCGGATCGGTGAACTCAACACCGGTGGCAGTTTTTCAGCGACCACAGATTTCGCACGGTTGCCCGAGGCGGATGCGGTTCTCATCTGCGTTCCAACTCCTCTGACCCGGCATCTTGAGCCAGAAATGGCCTATGTCATCTCAACGGCGAAGGCCATGGCGCCTCACCTGAAGCCCGGTCATCTGATTGTTCTGGAGTCCACGACCTATCCCGGCACTACTCGGGACCTGATGGTGCCGATCCTGGAAGAGGGTAGTGGGCTCAAGGCGGACAAGGATTTTTTTGTCGCCTATTCGCCGGAGCGTGAAGACCCGGGCAATCCCGAATTTGAAGCGCAGACTATTCCCAAAGTGGTCGGTGCGGCTGTACCTGAAGCTCTGGAAATGGCAACGGAACTCTATTCCACGCTCGTGCCGAAGGTTGTGCCAGTCTCATCACCTGAAGTTGCCGAGGCGGTCAAACTGACAGAGAACATTTTCCGAGCCGTCAATATCGCGATGGTCAACGAGCTCAAGGTGATCTATGCCGAAATGGGGATAGATATCTGGGAAGTCATTGACGCGGCCAAGACCAAGCCGTTCGGCTTCATGCCGTTTTACCCCGGACCCGGCCTGGGTGGACACTGCATCCCGATCGACCCGTTCTATCTCACTTGGAAAGCACGAGAATACGGTCTTTCGACCCGCTTTATCGAACTCGCTGGGCAGATCAATCGCGATATGCCTCTTCATGTGGTGAATATGCTGCGTGATGCTCTGAGCGAACGCCAGAAGAAGGCGCTCAAGGGATCGCGGGTACTCATTTTAGGTATTGCCTACAAAAAGAATGTCGATGACATGCGTGAGAGCCCATCCTTGACGCTCATCGATCTCATCGAGGAGAGGGGGGCGATAACCGACTATTACGACCCTTATATCCCCGAAATTCCGCCGACGCGTGAGCACGCCAATCTTGCGGGCCGCAAATCGGTGCCGCTCGATACCGAGCATCTTAAAAATTATGATGCGGTGCTGATTGCGACCGACCATGACGATGTGGACTATAGTCTCGTCGTCAAGCACGCTGCCCTTGTCGTTGACACACGCAACGCCTGTGCAAGGTCTGGACTTTCGGGCGAGAATATTTTGAAAGCGTGAGGGTGCGGCGGCTATGACGGACGATCTCGTTTCTCCCAAAACCCGCTCTCTATTGGGGCAGCAGGATGTGAAGGTCGCCGTTATTGGATGTGGTGGTTGGGGCAAAAATCTCGTGCGTAACTTTGCCGAGCTCGGCGCGCTTGAGGTCATCGTCGAACCGAATGACGAGACTGCAAATACTTTGGTCGGTCTACATGGGGGGCGTATTCTCGACCTCGATACCGCTTTGGCAGATTCGGCAGTTGATGCCGTTGTCATTGCTGCGCCTGCGGTTCATCACTACGCCCTCGCCAGACAGGCACTGGAGGGCGGAAAGCACGTCTACGTCGAAAAACCTCTGTCGCTGGAAGTCGCCGAAGCAGAAAAACTGTGCGAAATTGCCGAGCGCCTCGACCTTCGCCTGATGGTTGGGCATTTGCTGCAGTACCACCCGGTCTTTCTGGAACTCAGGCGCCTGGTGCAGGAAGGTAAACTCGGGAAGCTGCAATATGTTTACTCAAACCGCCTGAATCTTGGAAAAATCAGACGTGAGGAAGACATCATGTGGTCCTTTGCGCCGCATGATATTTCGATGATCTTGTCCCTCATTGGTGCCGAACCCGTATCGGTTGGTGCGGTCGGGTCTTATCACCTTCACGACTCGATCGCTGATGTCACGATGATGCATCTCGGGTTCCCGGAAGGTAAACGGGCGCACGTGTTCGTTTCATGGCTTCATCCGTTCAAAGAACAAAAGCTTGTCGTCGTGGGTGACGAGGCCATGGCCGTATTCAATGATAGCGAGACCTGGGACCGCAAGCTTCTGCTTTACCCGCATAAAGTTGCATGGAAGGGCGATGTACCCACGCCTAACAAGGCCGACGAGACACCTATTCCGGTTGACGAAGCCGAGCCGCTGAAGTTGGAGTGTCAGCATTTTCTGGATTGCGTTAGAAACGGAACGACGCCACGGACTGACGGACGCGAGGGAGTGCGCGTCCTCAATGTATTGACCGCCGCAAGCAAGGAACTGCAGAGAGTGCGAGACGAAGAAACAGGCTCTGGCGAGCAGCCAAAAAGTCTTCGCGTCGTGGGGGAACACCTTGGCGTCATGATCCACGAATCTGCTTATGTCGATGAAGGCGTAACCATCGGCAGAGGCACTCGCATCTGGCATTTCTCGCATGTGTTGGGTGATGTCGTAATCGGGCAGGACTGCGGCATCGGTCAGAATGTGGTAATCGGTCCCAAGGTAACCGTCGGTGACAATGTCAAGATTCAGAACAATGTTTCCGTCTACCAAGGCGTAACTTTGGAGGATGGCGTGTTCTGCGGTCCCTCATGCGTATTCACCAATGTGAACAATCCGCGTTCGGAAATCGAACGCAAGGACGAGTTTTTGCAAACGCTTGTGAAGCGAGGCGCAAGCATTGGCGCGAATGCAACGATTGTGTGCGGCCACATGCTCGGGGAATACTGCTTCATTGCTGCAGGCGCGGTTGTGATCAGCGACGTCCCGGCTTACGCATTGATGGCCGGTGTGCCGGCAAAACGGATCGGTTGGATGAGCAAGGCCGGAGCCAAACTTGGTCCGGACCTCGTCTGCCCCATTGATGGAACCCGCTACAAGGAGCTCGGCGATGACCACCTCGCTCTCGAAAACGCCTCAAGCTGAAACGACACAGGCGCAACCTTTGGCCTTTATCGATCTTGCGGCTCAGCAGGCCCGTATTCGTCCGCAGCTCGATCAGGCCATCGCGCGTGTTCTGGACCATGGGAAATACATCATGGGGCCGGAGGTGCGCGAATTTGAGCAGCAGCTAGCTGACTTCGGCGGTGCCGGGCATGCGATATCATGTTCCAGCGGCACGGACGCTTTGCTGATGGTCATGATGGCAAAGGACATTGGACCCGGCGACGCCGTCATCTGCCCCGCTTTCACGTTTACAGCGACGCCTGAAGTGATCGCGCTATTGGGCGCAACACCTGTTTTCGCCGACGTTCGTGAGGATACCTTCAATCTCGACCCGGACGCGTTGGCCGCCGCAGTTGATGCAGCGAAGGATGCCGGTCTCACGCCGAAGGCGATTATCGCCGTGGATCTGTTCGGATTGCCGGCGGATTACAACGCTATCGAAAAATTCGCCGACGATAACGGCTTATGGGTTCTGGATGACGCGGCACAGGGCTTCGGGGCAATTTACAAGAATCGCAAGATCGGACAATTGGGCCTTGCGACCGCCACGAGCTTCTTCCCCGCCAAGCCACTCGGTTGTTACGGAGACGGCGGTGCTATCCTGACCGACGATGAGGAACTGGCGGCAACCCTGGAAAGTATCCGCATGCACGGAAAAGGAACCGATAAGTATGACAATGTTCGCATCGGGATAAACGGCAGGATCGACACGATGCAGGCGGCGATCCTGATTGAAAAACTCAAGATTTTTGCTGATGAGATTGAGGCGCGTGACAAGGTGGCGGCGTATTACAACGCAGCACTTGCCGGGAATAACGGCGTTTCTGTTCCCGTCGTGCCGGATGGGCTGACGTCAGTGTGGGCGCAATACACACTAAGGGTTCCCGCGGCCAGGCGCGACGCGCTTGCCAAGGCGCTCAAGGCGAAGGGTGTTCCCACAGCAATCTATTACCCCAAACCACTCCATCACCAGACCGCCTATCGGGACTTTCCGGCCCCCGCGGGTGGGCTGGCCGTCTCGGAGCGGCTTGCGAAGGAAGTTCTGAGCCTGCCGATGCACCCTTACCTCGAAGAAGCCATGCAGGACCAGGTCATTAAGTCTTTGCTGGCTGAACTATAGATTGCCAGAGCGCTATGGCTTCCTCAGAAAGCAAGCTGCGGACGCTCGTTCTTACACTGATCTATCCGCATCGTGCGGCATATTATGATGACTGGGCGGATTGCCTGAGGTCTTCAGACCATTTCTCTACTGAAGTTTGCAACGTTCTGGGACTGGACGCGGCGCAGCTATCAAACAAGCTTGAGAATTGCGATCTTGTGGTCCTGTTGCATAGCTGTGTTGGCGACACCACAAAGGACATCGAGCGGCTATGCAATGTTTTGCATGACCGGCGTAACGCCCGCCTTGTCGCCTTCGTGGGCAATGAATTCAATTCGCCCTACGCGCCAATGGCTGAAAAACGAGAGATCCTGGGGGCATGCCGGCCGGATATCATTGCGACACAGCTGCTGCGAGAAGCGGGTGAGTTCCTCTACCACGATGTCGCGCCTTTGGTGATCGCCCTACCCCATGCGCTTAATCCCCAAGCTTATGAACCTGGGCCTGAAGGTGCGAAACGGGTTCGCGATATCGGGGTGCGGAATTTCCGCTATTCACCGCTCCTTGGAGACCAGGAGCGCAATGAAATTATCGACTATTTCAAAGACCACGGTGCGGAACATGGTCTGAGCATCGACATCGATTTTGAGAAGAGATTTGTACGCCAGGATTGGGCCGGCTACCTTGGTCAGTGTCGCGGCACAGTTTCGAGTGAAGCAGGAAGCTGGTACCTCGATCGCGACGACGCTCTGATGCGCCGTGTTTTCGAGCATGTGGGCGCGAACAGATCCACTTTCATGGTTGATGATGATACGCCTTTCCGTCATTTGTTCAGACGATTGCCGTCACCGGTAAAATCAGCGTTCGGCTGGATCCTGAAGCACGGCCCGGTTAAATATGCGGCTTTTGAAGATTCGAAACTCGACTTTGACGAATTGAACGAGATGTTCTTCAAGGTCGCTCGCCGATGCCCGGTCTATTCCAAGGCGATCAGCTCACGTCACTTCGATGCAATCGGCACGAAGACATGCCAGATCATGCTGGAGGGCCGCTACAATGACATTCTTGTGCCCAACGAGCATTATCTGGAAGTCACACAGGATCATTCCAACATCAGCGATGTGATCGAACGGTTCAAGGACCAAGCTTTACGCAAGCAGATCACAGACGCGGCTCATGAGTATGTGATGGGCGCACATACCTATGCACACCGCGCAGTAACCCTTCGCGATGTGCTGGAGAAAATCTAGGTGCGGCAAGCAAGTGCCACTCAGAAAGGCGTCGATGCTCATCCTTCGGTGGCGTGTGGCTACCATAGGCCGACCGCTCGTGCCCGAAATGCTGGACCATACGCTCGTCGATATTCTTGCTTTTCTTCGAAACCATGTCGCAACTATCCGGACGGGTTGATCCGGCGGGCATAGCTATCGATGAATACCACCATCATGACAGCGAGCGCGTAGCCCGACAGCAGCCAAGTCTGCCATAAGCCCCAGCCGAATGCAGCAACGATACATGCGGAAACGAATGTGGCGTAGGCGTATGGCCTGACGGATAGCAAAAGCCGTCTTATACCCTGCAACAAGCCGATACCGATTGCGAGAACGAATAGTGCGCCAACGGCACCGAGCTCGAACCAGACCTGCAGGAAATTGTTGTGGGAATGAAGCCCGAGCCGTCGCGGGACAATATGTCCGGGAAGCCGCTCCTGGGTTTTCTTGATCTCTTTGCCAAGGACGCGGGTTGAGCGAATCCCAATGCCGAAGAGCGGGGAATTGATCGCTTTTTCGCCCGTGAATCCCCAAATAATCATCCGATCGCGGAAGCTTGGCGCGATCCATTCAGACTCATACAAGCCTGCCTGGTAAGGAGCGACGGCAAGCGGAAGCGCGAGTCCGACCGCAACGCACCATGCGCTCAGCAAAGTCCAGTGCATGAGACCCGACCAGGCGCGGGCAACGAAGAATGTGGCCGCGCTCAAGACAAGCGCTGCCTGTGATGTTTGACTTTCTCCAACAAAGATCGTGTATGCGGCGGCCAGTGCGATGAAACAGGCGAAAGCAGCCCCGAGCTTTGGCCGGACATAGTTTATGGCGAGATACAGGATCGGCCAGAGAAGAAGCATACGGAACGAGTGAATCCGGTTCAAAGCGGCAGATGCAATCTCTATGACAGCATTGTCATGCGGTTTCCGGAACTCGGATTGTGGAAGCTCAACCAAGCGACCGTTCTCCATGACTAGGACGCTGATGGTTTTGTCTCCAGGACGGATAAGCGGAAACGCCGAGTAGAGCGATCGGCCAATAATGTGCTCTGTCGAAAACTCGATGCAGGTAATTGCTGAGCCTATAACGGCGCCGATCAGGGCAAAGAGTGCAGCACTCTCTAATGCTTCTCGAGACTGCAATGTAAACGCACGCGAGACAATCAGGGTCAGAATGATCATCAACAGAACGAAAACTGCTTTTCCGAGGGCGACAGAAGGAACCTGCGACCACAGGGAGTTTAGGAAGAGGTATCCGGCAAATCCGAACAGTGCCGCGAGGAGCCAGCGTTCTTCATGCCCCTTCAGCGAGCTGCGCAGGTCTCTCTCCACGAATAGAAAGAAGAACAGTGAAAGGGCGCCTAGAAGAAATGGAAAACCGACGTTTTGGCGCGGCATCTGTGGCACCAGGAACAGGATGAACATCGCCGCGGACTGAAGTGCCAGGTGCCAGGTTTTCGCACCGCGATACGGTGCTGCAGTTTTCGATGTGCTCATGGCTGGCTGCGGTTGAGTATGCTGTGTTTGGTGCGACGGGAAAGGACGCCATGCGTTCCTTACACATGGCAATTGACTGGAACTCATAGTCTCTTGGCGCTTGCGCTGCAATGAAACTCACGTATGAACGTCTGTATAGTGAAAAATGGTCGCGGAACATGTGTGGAATAGCCGGATTTTTCGATGCGCGCGGCCGTTCACCCAACACTGGGGAACGGGTTGCCCGGTCGATGACCGATACGCTCATTCACCGCGGACCCGACGATGGTGGTGTGTGGTTTGACGGTAGTTCGGGGATTGCGCTCGGAAATCGCAGACTCGCTATCATCGATTTATCGAAGGCAGGTCATCAGCCTTTTGTGTCTTCGTGTGGTCAGTTCGTATTGGCCTACAATGGTGAAGTTTACAACGCCGTAGAACTCAGAGCCGATCTTGAAGCGTCCGGCCGAAAATTTCGCGGGCATTCCGATACCGAAGCAATTGTTGAGGCCTGCGCAGTGTGGGGGGTCGAAGGGACACTCGATCGGCTAATCGGTATGTTCGCTTTCGCATTGTGGGATAAGCGCGAAAAACGCCTTACGCTCGCCCGCGACCGGATCGGGATCAAGCCGCTTTACTGGTCTTTTTCTGATGGTCTTCTGCTGTTCGGCTCTGAGCTGAAGGCTCTGAAAGCCCATCCTGATTTCAAATCCGAAATCGACCGAAACGCTGTTGCTTCGTATCTGCGCCACACGTTTGTTCCAGCGCCTCACACGATCTATCGCGGCGTCAGCAAACTTGAACCTGGGAAGCTTCTCATTTTGGAGCGAGGCGGTGAGCCTAAGGTTGAATCCTATTGGTCGCTTGACGACAGGGTGCAGGCCGGGATGTCAAAGGCCTTCTCGGGAAACGAGGCGGAGGCATGTGATGCGCTCGACACCTTGCTGAGGGATGCAGTCTCAAGGCGTATGATATCGGACGTGCCGCTCGGTGCGTTTCTGTCCGGCGGAATTGACTCGTCAACTGTGGTAGCCCTCATGCAGGCGCAGTCGAGCCAGCCGGTCCGTACTTATTCCATTGGCTTTACCCAGGAAGGCTTTAACGAAGCCCATGACGCGGCAGCGATAGCCAGTCATCTGGGGACTGAACACACCGAACTTTATGCCACACCGGAAGAGGCACGTGAGGTTATTCCATCGCTCCCGGAATATTACGATGAGCCTTTTGCGGATTCTTCGCAAATACCGACATTCCTGGTATCCCGGCTAACGAAACAGCACGTCACGGTCGCTCTGTCCGGCGATGGCGGCGATGAACTGTTCGGTGGCTACACGCGTTATTTTACCGCCGACAAATTCGACTGGCCGCTGTTCGAAAGCCCTTGTGTGGCACGCTGCTCGGCGGCGGGCGCAATCCGCACCCTGTCACCGGGCGCCTGGAACAGAATTGCCAAACTGGTGCCCGGCAAGTTTCGCCCGGTACAGTTTGGCCAGAAACTACATAAGCTTGCCGATTGCATTGGCGGAGGACGTGACAAGTTTTACCGTCGGCTTATTAGCCATTGGAATTCGCCAGAACAGCTTGTCTCTGGCGCGAGCGAGTATAAGACGGTGGTCTGGGATGCAGATGTGAATGAGCGCATTCCTGACTTTGTCTCTCGGATGCAGTATTTCGATACAGCGACCTACCTGCCGGATGACATTCTCACCAAAGTAGATAGGGCCAGCATGGCAGTGTCGTTGGAAGTGCGGGTGCCGATTCTTGACCATCGCGTGGTTGAATTTGCCTGGACCTTGCCGCGCGCGATGAAGGTCAAGGACGGAAAGGGAAAACGTATCCTGAGGCAGGTGTTGCAGCGCTATGTTCCTCCAAGCCTGATCAAGAGGCAGAAAATGGGATTTGCAGTGCCCATTGATGAATGGTTGCGCGGACCTCTGAAGGAGTGGGCGTCCGATTTGCTTTCACCAGATGCGCTCAAGAAGAATGGCCTTATTGATCCTGAACTGGTGCAGCAGGTTTGGGACGAGCATCTCAGTGGCGCGAAGTCGTGGCCCCTGCCGATATGGAGCGTGTTAATGCTGCAATCCTGGTGCGATGCACAAAAAATCAAAGCTTGAAGCAAAGATCAGATCTGCGCGCCCATGAAAATTTGCCAACTCTGCAATCTCGATTTTACGCTCTACCACTTTCTCCTGCCATTGATGCGTGGCATGCGGGACGCGGGCCACGAAGTGGTGGGGGTGTGCTCTGAAGGGCCGTTTGCCGATAAAGTCAGGAGTGAAGGATTCCGGGTCGAGACTATTACCATTGAACGCAGTTTCAATGTCTTCAGGCATCTGCGTGCCGCGCGTGAGCTCACGCGCATGTTTCGCCGCGAGCAGTTCGACATCGTGCATGTGCACAATCCCGTTGCGGCGCTTGTCGGGCGTCTGGCGGCGTGGCGAGCTGGTGTTTCATGCATCGCCTACACTGCGCACGGATTCTATTTCCATGAACAGATGCCTCTGCCCAAGCGAGCGGTTTTTATCACACTTGAGTGGCTAGCCGGGCGCGTCACCGACGTGCTTTTCACCCAATCCGCGGAGGATGCGGAAACGGCGAAGGCGCTCAAGCTCATTTCCGGCAGCCATATTGAAGCCATCGGCAATGGTGTGGATACAACTCGGTTCAATGACGGGGAAACACGCGCTGACCGCAGGCGCATACGAAAAGCCGTTGGAACGGCAGAAAACAGAATTACCGTTTTGAGTGTTGGGCGTCTTGTGGCGGAGAAAGGGTTTCCGGAGTTGATTGAGGCCATGCGTCAGGTGGACGCCGACCTTTGGGTGGTCGGTGAGCGGCTCGAAAGCGATCACGCCAAGGATATCGATGGTGCTCTGGATTTGGCGCGGAACGACCCGGCTCTCAAGGGCAGCGTCCATTTTCTCGGTTATCGAGAAGATATCCCCGACCTGATGCGTGCTGCAGATATTTTTGTTCTGGCGTCCCACCGGGAGGGACTGCCGCGTTCGATCATCGAAGCGATGATGTCCGGTCGACCGGTTGTGGCCACCAATATCCGCGGTAGCCGCGAGGAAGTCGTCGACGGCGAAACGGGGTTCCTCGTTGGCGTAAACGAGCCTGATGAGTTGGCATCGGTACTGTCGGAACTCGCTGAGGATGCAGGACAGCGCGAAAAGATGGGCGCTGCGGGTAGGGCACGGGCGCTTGAACTCTATGATGAAAGAAAAGTGGTCGCCCGGCAGATCGAGGCCCTCGGACTGTAGGAAGGAAACTGCCCAAGCTTCTGGACAACGAGGGGCGTTTTTTAGCTGACTTCCGGAGTGTCAGGGGAATGCCGGGAGTAATCGGTTTTCAAATTCAAAAGATAGTTCTGAAGATCAGGGATAGGTCCAGCGCCAGGCTCTGTTCAGTGATGTAGTCAGCATCACGTTCGGCAAGGCGCTTTGGTTCGGACATGTCGATGTCTTCCACTTGCGCAAGCCCGGTTATGCCGGGACGAAGCGAAAAGACACGTCGTGCGCGACGCTCTGAAATGAGCTCTTTTTGTACCGGAAGGCAGGGGCGCGGACCAACCATGCTCATATCGCCACGTAGCACATTCCAGAGCTGCGGCAGCTCATCGAGCTTGTATCTGCGCAACACGGCCCCTATTGGCGTTATGGCGCTGGCGCCGACTTCGTGGGTCGCGCGCTGTGCCGTTCCGGGATACATGGTGCGGAACTTGTAGCATGTAAAAAGCTGTTCATCCTTTCCCACACGTTCTTGGCGAAAGATCGCTAGGCCTCGAGAGGAAACGCTTACGGCAAGTGCAAGAAGGACAATGATCGGCGACAACACGATAAGGCCTAGCAAAGCGGACGTGAAATCGAGGATTCGTTTTGTTGGAGACATTTTCAGTGTGGTCCGGGCGATGCCAAACTCCTGTGGCAATTCATTCATATATCTGAGATTACGTGGCGTTCAATCCGGCTGTTCAATGGAGCTTAATACATTCCGGTCTTTTGGAACGTGGGAATTGAACTGCTGCCTGTTGTTGATGCTAGGGTCGCTAGGCTCGTAGCTCTGGGAGGACGATGACGCATGAAACTCAAGAATTTGATCGGGCCCGCCTCGAATGGCACAAAAACATATGCTGGTATTTGGACGGTATTGACAATGTTACCCCTGCTTGCTGCCGGTATTGGTGCAGGCCTTGCGGAACCGAAACACGCGAATGAGAGCTGGAATGCGAACACCAGGATTGCGCAGGGGCAGGGCTATGGCGAGTTCCAGATTTGCCGCGACATATTTAATCGTCCCGGCGAGTTTGTCCCAAAACATCCGAAAGCTGACCAATATGGCTGCGTTCATCCGCGCTATCTTGGAGGTGGCAGGCGGCAAGCCGATCCACATAGATTCCAGTTGCGACGTTCTAAGGATGCCTCGGTCCGCCGGTGGGCCTCCCAATGGGTGCCTGTAAACAACAGCACAAGCCACATTGTCAGGTTTCTTCACGACTTCAAACGGCCCCCAAGTGCAGTGATGATCTGGTTCAGTCCGAATAGGGATAGGAAGAGGATGTATCCAGTTCTCTGGTCACAAAAAGCGAATGCCAACAACAACCCGATAAGCGTGGACCTGGGACAAAACGGCATCAGGCTGCACATTCGTGCAAAAAGGCCGCTTCATCGCAGGTGGAATGCGCGAACTGGCAAATGGCAGCAGCACGATCGCGGGTTTTGGAAAGTGATTATCTTGGAATAGGCCTGTGGGGACGTTCTGCTAGGTATCCAAGGCCGGGTAGGGCTGGAGCGTCTCATTCTGCCTTGGCGGATGCGGTCGTTTGATTCTCGCCGCCGCGACAAGGTCTGGCAGACGCAAGGCACAAAATATAGTCGGATCGCGGAAGCTTCTGGCAATTGACACTGGCGCCCTGGGCATTGTGCCACATGGTGTATTCCTGACCGTGCTTCATGGCCTTTTGTGCCCACATGCGAACCGCATTCAGGTTTGCAACCGCATTTATCCGGTGTGGACGACCTTTGACGCTGACTGTTTTATGGCAGGTCGGATGCGTCTTTGGGTCACCGTTCGCGGGTGCCTTCAAGCCAGGTTTTTCGCCAGCTGTCCCGGAGGTTGGCCCGATAGCGCACATCAAAACGACAACGGTGGAAAAAACTCGTGAACGCGACATCGTAACCCCTATGGGTGCCATCTCGTCATTGACTGCTCCGGGACAGATTAGGGGGCTGAAGTTTAGAGATGTTTAAAGCCGCGAGTGCACACAGTCGCCGCGCAATAAGCAGCACCTACGACAGCGTTTTCTAAAAGATGGCCAAGCCTCAATGGCAGAGGGTGTCTGGTTTTTCGAGCTGGCGGAAAAAGGACAGCGTGGCCAACGCGCGCGGGTCGGGCCCGGCATAAGAAGCGCCCTGCTGATGATCGTTTGTATCCTGCAGCAACCATTTTGGAACAGGCCGGGCGTGCTGCCACATACGTGCGTAGGATTTCAGACCTAGTAGGCAGGTCTTGGGTGCATTGGCCTCAAAGATGTCGAAAGCATCACGCCGCCCAGGTTCCCGGCGCATCGCGTCGCCGAGCCAGCACATATGCTCGCCCATAATCACCTGCTCATGTGCTTCAAGAATAGCCGGAGAGTTGGCCCAGCGCACCAGATCGACATGCTGTTGGTTGGGGGCGAGCATTGAGATTGCGTGCCACGCGGAACGGAGCGCTTTTTCCGGATCGACGTCAGAAAATACGACCCGGACAGAGACATGCTGATTTTGAAGATCTGTGGCGGCAGACTGCATTGCCAGCATGATCGGCGAGACTGGCGAGCGCGCTATGATCGAAATGGACCGTGCGGCCGGAGTAGCCGGTTGGTTCTTCTCGAGCCATTCGATGTAACGCTGAAAGTATGTGTTCTGTTTGCTTTGGAAATGAGCGTTAGCTCGAACTTGACCCTGCAGGTCCCGACTGTTGAATCGCATCTAAATGCTTCTCCGGTTTGCCCCCTTAAGACCGGTCCTCTTACTCAATACAAACGAACCGGTTCTAAGCATTGGTAACCGGAGAGGGTTAAAGAAGCCTTGCAATGTGTGTGAATTTGGGCAGAAGCCGAGGCATTCTTTGAATTCTTGTCGATGGATTATGCGGATTGCGGCGACGATTTACCCTTCACCTGCGTGCGATGCATCAGCCGTCGTGTGTCTGCGTCGAACGGGTCCCGTCGGTGCAGGGTGGAACGATTGTCCCACATCAAAAGATCGCCGACACACCACTCATGGGCATAGCAATAGTCATCTCTTGTGGCGTGCGCCCACAATTCATCGAGCAATGCCTCCGACTGTTCAAGGCTCAGACCATCGACATAGGCATTACGCCTCCGACCGAGATAGAGGACTGGTTTACCCGAGGAAGGATGCGCACAGATGGCCGGGTGCAGCGTCCCATCACAGGTGCGGGGATCGTCATTGGCCTGCAAGCCCTGGCGCACATAGCCGCCTGAATTGTAGGTGCCGTCGTGTTTGATCCGACGGCCTTCTACTTTCTTGCGCAACTCATGAGGCATGTCCTCAAGCGCGGCAAACATTCCTGAAATCCATGTGTTCCCCCCCGATGGCGGTACTTCGATGGCGTAGAGCAAGGACGCGTCGGGCGGGTTTTCGAGATAGGACATATCGGAATGCCATGTCGCCTCGCCTGCCCCAAGGCTGCCAATAGGTTTGCCGTCTGTGTCCCTGATGTTCGACACCACATAGAGCTCGGGCAGGCCGGGCACAGCAGTCTTGCCCGCCTCATTAACCGGGGCTTCATCGAGATCGCCAAGATCGCGGCTGAAGCGGATCAGGTCTTCGTTGCTCAGCTTCTGGTCGCGAAAGAGGAGGGCGGCGTGCTTGTTGAATGCGTCAATAATAAAATCTAGTTCGCTGTTCGTCACACTCGCGAGATCGATGCCAATCACCTCCACACCCACCCGTGGTGTCAGCGGGCGCAGGTTTGGATTTTGTTGTAAATTTTCTGTCCAAGTCTGAGTCCCCTGCTCCATTTCAGCTCTCCCGAATCCTCTCTCGATCGCCAATTTCTGCTATGCACAGAAGGCGCATGACTGTGTGGCGGTCCAGGCCGAGCGTCTGTCATCCAGATGACGTTAGGCGGGATTCCAACCGCCGGGGTCTTGATAGAGCTTCACAAGCCCTTCCAGATTGGACACCGACAGCCTGCGTCCTGATCTTCTGACTAGGCCTGATTCGGAAAGTCGGTTGATTGCCGCGGAGATGGTAGGGCGGCGCGTGTTGAGCAGGTTGGCAAGTTCTTCATGAGTGAGAGTGATGTCATTGCGCACGCTCCCATTCGAGGAGGCAGGGTCGGGCTGGGAGAGGGCAACCAGCGCGCGCGCCAGTCGCTGCTCCACCGGCTGGGTAAGCATTTCTCCGACTCTGTAGTGAAAATCGGTCATACGGCTGACGAGCAACCTGATCAGGTGCTCGGCGAGGTCGTGTTCTGTGCGCATCAAGGCATACAGATCGCCGCGCGCAATCTCTGATGTTTCAATTGCCTCAAGCGCGACTGCGTTCCCATCCCGCACCGGATTTGTTGCGAGTGCGGTCAGTCCAAGAATGTTTCGCGGCAAATGAATGCGGAGCAGTGCCTCCTGGCCATTTGGCGTGACGAGCACAGTCTTCACACGGCCCGAATGCAGTAGATAGATGTGGTCCGCACTCTCGCCCTGTCGGTAGATCGTGTCGTTTTTTACGAACCGTTTTTCCTGACCTGCGCGTGATATCCGCTCGATAAGATCAGTCGGAATGACCGGTTCAAGTCCAAAGGGCACTCCTATGCTGTATTCCCGCATTGATTTTCGCGCCGTTAGGTCCGGCTGATGCCAAACTCGGTAAATGGAATAAATGCGATCTCATCGCCCTGGAGAACTTCAGTCACGTCTTCTCCGACTTCGATAAGGCCGTCAGCTTCGCGCAAACCCGTGATCAGGCCTGAGCCGTCCCGTTCGAATTTGCCAGCGGCAAGTACGCCATCAGCGCCTGCCTCGAGGAAACCGCGCCAGAATTCTCGCCGCCCTGTTTTCTTTTTTGGGACGGAAAATGCAGCCTTCAGTGGATATCTCGCCGGTTCCGGCCAGTTTCCGCCGCCAAGACGAACAAGAACCGGTCTTACGTAAAGCAGAAAGCAGACGAACACGGCGACGGGGTTACCCGGCAAGCCCATATGCACGCAGTCGTCAATCTGCCCGAATGCCATGGGGCGGCCGGGTTTGATCGCAATCTGCCACATATGCAACGTGCCGAGCCGGTCGATGGCATTTACAACATGATCCTCCTCGCCCCGGCTCGCGCCGCCTGACGTAATGACGACATTGTACTTGTTGGCGGCCTCTTTGAGGCTTGCCTCCACCGCGTCCACCTTGTCCGGCAATATACCGAGGTCGATACATTCCGCCCCAGCCGCTTCGATCAGTCCGCGCAGCATGGGGGCGTTGGCATCGTAAACCTGACCCGATTCCAGTTTTTTACCGGGGCGGATGACTTCGTCCCCGGTCGAAAACACAGCGATGCGCGGGCGCTTGTAGCAGGCAAGCGTGGCCTCGCCGGCCGCCGCGGCAGAGGCAGAATCCTGAGGGCGCAGACGGCACCCCGCACTCAGCATCACTTCGCCTTCTTTCACGTCTTCGCCCGCAAGGCGGCAATTGGCGCCCTGCTTCAATCCGCCGGGTATGGTGACCCAGATTTCGCCATCGCGGGCTTCTGTATCGGTATCTTCCTGCATGACAACACTGTCGGTGTCGTCCGGCATGGCGGCACCGGTAAAGATGCGCGCAGCGGAGCCCGTTTCAATTGGATTTATCGCTGCATGGCCGGCGGCAGCGCGTGCGCTTACTTTCAGCGAGCCACCGTTCTTGGAGCTGTAACTCTTGAATGCAAATGCATAACCGTCGACAGCGGAATTGGTATGCGCAGGGATATTGCGCGGCGCAATGACGTCCTCGGCGAGAATACGTCCCGGCGTTTCGTCAATGGCGACCTGCTCGATCTCAACCACCGGGCTCATTCGCTCACGCAGGATCGATATGGCTTCGGCGTGGGTCAGGCGCTCGGAGTCATGAAGGAAACAGTCGTCACGAAGCTTGCGCGTCATTCTCTTCCGTGGCTCCGGACCTCAGACCGACATGGCCCGCGATAAAATCTGCAATTCCGGCAATGTCGTTGATATCAAAGCCGGGCAGTCCGTTGGTCTGGGTTTCGCCATCATACGCGATGGCCACGATATGCGGATCGTCGTCCGATAGGGGTGCCTGCGTCAAGGAACGTTCCGAACGTGCCTCGATTTTGGGAAAGGCGCCACCCTTGAAGCCTTCCACCAGAAGGATGTCACACGGGCCTAGGTGGGCGAGCACTTCCTCAAGCGGCGGTTTTTCCTCATCGCGCAACTCGTGCATGATGGCCCAACGTTTTGGCGAAACCAGCGCAACTTGCCGCGCGCCCGCCTCACGGAACCGATAGGAATCGCGCCCCGGATGATCAATGTCGAAGCTGTGATGCGCATGTTTGAGTGCGGAAACAGTAATTCCGCGTCGAGTGAACTCCTCAACCAGTTGCGCCATGAGCGTGGTCTTGCCGGAATTCTTCCAGCCGATGACACCGAAGATGCGTTGGGTCATGGCCGAACGCTCTCTGCGAGCAGGGACCCGGCATGAGCGAGATCTTCCGGCATGTTCGCATTGAAGAACGGGTCGAGTGCTGTGTCGCCAATCTGGATGTCGGGGAATTCCGCGGTCACCGTTGTGTGCCTGTCGGTCCAGTCGAGCACTTTGCGGGTGCCGCTGGTCAAGGCTTCGCCTAGGTCGTCGATAAGTACTGTCGGCCACAGCCCGAACACGGGGTGCATTCGTCCGCCGGACATGGCGAGTGCGATAGCGGGATACTGACCGCCGGTCGCTTCTTGCAGGCGGGCAACGAGATCTGCGGGGAAGAAAGGCGTATCCGTGGCGGCAGTCACAATCCAGCGGGTTTCAGGGGCATTCTCACGAACCCAGGTGAACCCGGCCAGCACGCCTGCAAGCGGCCCGGCAAACCCCTCGACCGGGTCGGCAATTACAGGCATGCCAAATTTTGCAAACCGTGCAGGGTCGCCATTTGCGTTCAGCACCAGCTTGTCCGTTTGTGGTTCCAGCCGATCCATGACATGGGCGAGCAGTGGCTTTCCGGCCAACTCGAGGAGACACTTGTCGCCGCCACCCATGCGACGGGCCTGACCGCCGGCAAGCAATACACCGACAACGGGATCTGAATTATGCGAAGAATCTCTATCCATCCGGTTGCTCAAACCGCCTCTTCAGGCTGACTCGCTTTGCGAGCATGCCTGGCTGGTTCATCACCCACTCTCGCGGGATCGGCGTCGAAGACGACGCGCTCTGCGCCTGAGAGGACTACAAAACGCCTGCCGCGCATCCGGCCGATAAGGGTCAGTCCCGACTGACGGGCGAGATCGACACCCCAGGCGGTGAAACCCGAACGCGAGCACAAAATGGGAATACCCATTTTCACGGTCTTGATGACCATTTCCGATGTGAGCCGGCCAGTGGTGTAAAAGATCTTGTCGTCAGATGACACGTCATTCAGGAGCATGTGACCGGCAATCTTGTCGACGGCGTTGTGGCGTCCGACATCTTCAATATAGATCAACGGATTGTCTTCCTTGCAGAGAACGCAGCCATGAATGGCACCTGCCTTGAGGTATAGAGATGGTGCGGTATTGATCTTCTTCTGTAATTCGTAAAGCCAAGAGGTGTGAACGCGCGCCTCCTGGTTCAGCTTCACGTCCTCGAATTCCTCCATGAGGTCGCCGAATATGGTGCCCTGAGCGCAGCCGGAGGTTTGGGTCTTCTTTTTGAGTTTTTCCTCGAAATCTGTCTCGCGTTTCGTGCGCACGACCACCACATCGAGATCATCGTCATAGTCTATTGCTGTGATCTCATCATCAGCGCGCAGCATGTTCTGGTTGAATAGATATCCGGCCGCGAGCAGGTCCGGGTAATCGCCTATCGTCATCATGGTGACGATCTCTTGCCCGTTGAGGAACAGCGTCAAGGGTCGCTCGGTTACGACATGGGTTTCCATCTCCTCGCCATCCTGATCGCGACCATGCACGGGAACAGACAGGCGCGGGTCGTCCGGGTCGGGATAGATGCAATTTTCTTTCACGAAAATTCGCTCCAAGCTCGCGCAAGCGGGTGCATGCTTGCTTGTGCCGTGAAACTAGAACTTGTGTCCGCGCCCACGCAAGCCGTCCGTGACGGAATACCATAGACTCCAAGTCTATGTGTTGCGCGGCGGTAATGTGTGCTAAACGCCCGCTAACTCGTCAATTCAAACGAAAGCGTCCGCCCGCCAATTGTTTCTCGCCGGGCGCAGACGCACGGGACAAAGCACATGGCGAAGAAGGCCGAAATGAACTCAGGAAACGGTGACCCTGCAACCATTACCAAGGATGATGTGCTCAGCGAGCTTGAACGCGTCAAGGGGCCTGACCTTTCAGACAACATCGTCGCTCTCGGGATGGTATCGGAAATAGTCATCCACAAGGACAAGGTCTATTTCGCAATTTCAGTTGATCCGGCTCGTGCCCAGGAGCTTGAACCGCTGCGCGAGGCGGCGGAGAAGGTGGTGAGCGAACTGCCTGGAGTTGGCTCCGCAACTGTGTCGCTTACTGCGGACCGGGAACCGGGCTCGGCCTCGAGTTTGCCTCCCTCCGGACCGCCGCCGTCACCAGCTGCAGCTTCCATGGGTGGCCCTGGTGCGCCGCCCCCGCCTATGGGTGGTGGCATCGGGGCACCTGGTGCAGGGGCTGCGCCGAAAATCTCCGGAGTACCTGGCGTGAAACGCATCATTGCCGTTGCTTCTGGCAAGGGCGGCGTCGGAAAATCGACGACATCCGTCAATCTTGCACTGGCATTTCAGGCGAACGGCCTGAATGTGGGCGTGCTGGATGCGGATATTTACGGACCCTCCATGCCGCGTCTTCTCGGCATTACTGGTCGGCCGCAGCCTGTTCACGGAAATATCCTCAAGCCGATGGAAGGATATGGGCTGAAAGTTATGTCCATGGGGTTCCTGGTGGAAGAGGACACGCCGATGATCTGGCGGGGCCCGATGGTCATGTCGGCATTGACGCAAATGTTGAAAGAAGTGGCCTGGGGCGAGCTCGATCTTCTGGTGGTGGATATGCCTCCCGGTACGGGGGATGCCCAGCTTACGATGGCACAACAGGTGCCACTTGCCGGTGCCATTATCGTTTCAACGCCACAGGATCTGGCGCTTATCGACGCTAGAAAGGGGCTGAATATGTTCCGCCGCGTGGATGTTCCCGTACTCGGGATTGTCGAAAATATGAGCTACTTCCTGTGCCCGAGTTGCGGGGAGCGCTCCGACATATTCGGTCACGGTGGTGCGCGCAATGAGGCGGAAAAACTGGGTGTGCCCTTCCTGGGTGAGATTCCGCTGCATATGGATATCCGCGAGAAGTCCGACAGCGGCCAGCCTATTGTCATTTCCGATCCTGACTCCCCACACGCGAAAACCTACCGCGAAATCGCAGAGAAAGCCTGGGCTGGCATCGAGCAGGAACAATCGACCCGCGCTGTGCCGGAAATCGTCATAGAGAGTTGATCTCCGGCTTTTCGTGGATTGCCGGTGGAAACGATCTTAAAAAAAGGATGTGGGAAGATGTGTCCAGCGGTCAGGCAACGATACCTGATTTGGTGGCGGCAGAAGTAATCTGTGGATTGATCGGGGTCCGCGGTGCCATTTGCTCAAGGCATTTTGAAATGCTCATCGGGCGGCCATAGAGAAAGCCCTGAATCTGGTTACATCCGAGCGATTTCAGTATTTCACACTCTTCAGGCGTTTCGACACCCTCTGCAGTAATGGCCACGCCGAGAGATCGGCCCATGGCAATGATGCATTTGACGATGCCGAGAATGGCGCTGTCCCGTGTCATCGACCGGACAAAGGACTTATCGATCTTGATCTTGTTGAATGGAAAACTCGATATGTAGCTCAGGCTCGAATAGCCGGTGCCGAAGTCATCCATGGCAATAGAGACGCCAAGATCTCGTAGGCCTTCAAGGTCTTCCACAACCTGTCCTGTCGAACTGATCAGCAGGCTCTCGGTAATCTCCAACTCGAGGCGCATCGGCTCAAGGCCAGTCTCGTCAAGAATACCCTTTACGAGTTCAACAATATTGCCGGGCTTGAATTGCAGAGGCGAGAGGTTGACGGATATCTTGAGAGGTACCGGCCATGAAACGGCATCCTTGCACGCTTGCCGCAGAACCCATTTTCCGATGGGAATTATCATCTCGGTTTCTTCCGCCAAGGGGATGAAAAAACCCGGCGAGACGAGGCCATCACGTGGATGGTTCCATCGAATGAGCGCCTCGTATCCGCTTATCATTTCGGTCTTGATATCCACCTGGGGTTGGTAATGAAGCTCGAACTGGTCGGAATCAATGGCGCGGCGAAGGTCGCTCTCGCAGTCACGGCGCCTGATAAATGCCGTATCCATGCCCTGTTCGAAAAACTTGAAGGTATTGCCGCCGTCCGCCTTTGCACGCCCGAGAGCCAGATTGGCGTGGCGCATTAGCACTGTGGCATCGTTTGCATCGCCCGGCACGATGGCGCCGCCGATTGAAACTGTACAAACAAGTTGCTCGCCGTTGATCCAGAAGGGAGCTGATAGTGCTTCACTCAGGGTGGCAACATACACAGCAGCCTGCTCCGGGCGTTTCAACGACGACAGGGTGAGGGCAAATTGATCGCTGCCAATGCGCGCTGCAAAGTCACCGTCACGCGTATTCGATTTGAGCAGTTCCGCGATATGGCGCAGAACTGAATCGCCGGCATTGAGCCCCATCGCATCGTTGATTTCCTTAAACCGGTCGACGTCAATGACGATTGCCGCGAGATGCTGTGTGTCCTGTGTGCGGGCTGCAAGCGCGTGACCCAGTTGTTCATCAAACGATTTGCGATTGGGCAGGCTGGTCAGATCATCATGGCCAGACAGGTAATGTATGCGTTCCTCGGCCTTTAGCCGCTCGCGCGTTTTTCGCAGCACGATATACGAGAAAATTCCAAATGCGATCAGCAGCATGGTGCCGGTCGTGCCAGCGATTATGTTGAATGATGTGGAAAGGCTGAGAGCGTGATCAGTCTGCTCGACGAAAGCGACAATGGATCCGAGATATCCCTTCGCATCCTTGAAGGGAATAATGACAGACGCGTACTGCAGCGCCCTGCCTGATTCGTCGTTTGCATGAAGTTTCGTCGTCGTTTGGCCCAGTGAGGTGTGATACCGCGTGACCGGGGATCCTAAGAGTTCATGTGACGTAATTGTCAGATTCCAATCGGATGGTCCCGTGGAATAGAAAAGCTTTCCATGCTTGTTGAAGACGTCAAAAGCAAAGACCCGCGAAAAAGATGACGCTTGCTCGACGAAGAACTTGTCATCGAGAAACGCCTTCTCGGCGCCTACTGTGACAGTATCGATTGAGCGGGCCAGCTCGTTTGTCCAGCGACGGGCCTCGGATTCCCCATCGTGCATCAAATGGGTGTCCTTGACCGAGTTCATCGCGAGCGTGCCCACGCAGAGCATGCCGACGCCCATCATGACAAAACCGAGTAATGCCAGGAGATCGCGCTTGATCGAAAAGATTTTGGACATTTCTGCCCGGCCCCCACTGCCTTTGATTTGAGGCAGGAGAATAGAGTACGCAAGTAAACATCAGCGTAATATCTATGCTTAATGCAGTGTTTATGCCGGTATTCATTGCCCGGAATCTAGAACAACTGAAAAGCCGTTGAAGATATAGTGGAGAATGGAAGCCGGTTTTGACGTAAGCACCGAATGCAATGCCGTGCCACGGATGATTTGTCAGCCCCCGGTAACAGACATATGCCGTGATACAGCGGGACGTTTTGTTCGGCGATCGATGACGAAGTCATGTCCCTTCGGCTTGCGGGCAATTGCTTCATCAATTGCTGCAGACAACAAGGTGTCGCTTTTGTCCGAACGCAATGGCGCCCGCAAATCCGCCGCATCGTCTTGGCCCAGGCACATATACAGCGTACCGGTACATGTGATCCGCACGCGGTTGCATGATTCACAGAAATTGTGGGTCATTGGCGTGATAAAGCCAATCTTCCCGCCCGTTTCAGAAACTTCCACGTAACGGGCAGGGCCCCCGGTTTTGAAGGGGATATCCTCAAGCGTCCACTTGTCCATCAGCCGCGCGCGCACGACCGAAAGTGGTAAATACTGGTCTGAGCGGTCACCATCAATGTCACCCATGGGCATTGCTTCGATGAACGTCAGGTCGATACCCCGACCATGCGTCCAACGGATCATTTCGTCGAACTCATCATCGTTGACGCCCTTGAGCGCGACTGCGTTGATTTTCACATGAAGTCCGGCGTTCTGGGCCGCATCTATGCCTGCGATCACCTGGCTGAAATCGCCCCAGCGTGTGATTTCCTTGAATTTTACAGGGTCCAGAGAATCCATTGAAACGTTGACGCGTCTTACGCCGCAATCGGCCAGCTGCTTCGCAAAACGGGGCAACTGGCTTGCGTTGGTCGTCAAAGTGAGTTCATCGAGGGTGCCGGATTGTAGGTGGCGTGACAGGGCCTCGAACAGCCACATGATGTTCTTGCGTACGAGCGGTTCGCCACCGGTTATCCGAAGCTTGCGCACGCCTTTAGCGATGAATGCCGTGCACAACCGGTCTAGTTCTTCCAGGGTCAAAAGGTCTTTTTTCGGCAGAAATGTCATATTTTCTGCCATGCAATAGACGCAGCGGAAATCACAACGATCGGTAACGGAGACACGCAAGTAACTCACATGCCGTCCGAACGGATCGATCATCTGCGTCTTGTCCGTTTCGACGGGACCAGAAAATGTCATAACGCACAACCCTTTAGGACACCCATTTAACGCGGGCCACGGTCGTCGTTCCCGGATACTCGCCGCCATTTTCGAGGAGAAATCGAAACACATTGAGCGCCTGCCTCAGCTTAACAGCGGTTGAGGTCCGATCAAGCCCATATGCGTGTCGAAAATTTAATGTATGAAACATACTCAGTGTAGTCCCTTTGGGACTGCCTTTCAGTGTTCTGACTAAGCCATCCAAGTACTTGATAATATATTGGAAATAGTGAGTTCAACCGGTGTTGGATCATGGGTGCCCAACTAGGGGTGTGCCGGCCCTATTAGCCCCTATCCCGCACAATTGTTTTTCTGCTAAGTTATAGTGAATGCGTTGCGTTCCGGCGTGGGCATCGGCACACTTGAGACCAATTATAAAGTGCGGCTCTTGCCCGGCTCACTTCTGGTGAGCTTCGCCGTCAGGGAGGAACTAAAAACCGATGCCTGTAGACGAGGCAGCGCGGGAGGTGGCTCACACTCTCGCCCAGGAAGATGCGCTGCGCGCGCAGATGTATCGTTTCTTGGCGCGCCTGCTTGCGGCGCCGCCTGATCAGGCATTATTGAAAAACATTTCCGAAATGAAGGGCGACGAAACCGATCTCGGAAAGTCGATGGAGTCGTTTGGGAAGCTTGCGGCAAAAACTGACGTTGCTCGTGCCGACCAGGAATATCATGACCTCTTTATCGGTGTCGCCCGCGGTGAACTGCTGCCATATGGCTCCTACTACCTCACCGGCTTTCTCCACGAAAAACCCCTGGCCAAATTGCGGAACGATATGGCGCAGCTCGGCATCGCGCGCGACGCCGACCACAAAGAGCCGGAAGATCACATCGCCGCGGTTATGGACATGATGGCGGGATTGATTACAGGCGAGTTCGGCGTGCCCGCGTCACTTGCTGAGCAGAAACAGTTTTTCGAAGCCCACATTTCCAGTTGGGCAGGTCATTTCTTCGCGGACCTTGAGGGCGCGAAGTCATCAGTTCTCTACGCAGCGTTGGGGAGCATCGGTCGGAGTTTCATTGAAATTGAAACGACGGCGTTTGCGATGTCCTGAGCGAGGCTGGAGAAGGCGGGTGTAGCGATTGGCCGCCCGTCAATTCAAAGGAGGCAGAGCATGACTGCTAAATGTGATCGTGCGAATGCTGACCGCCGCAGCTTCTTGAAGCTTGCAGGCGTGGGCGCCGTTTCTGGCGGTGTCGCGCTCGTGAGCGGAAAGAGTGTGGCAGAAGCAAGCACAACTGCCGATGAGTCTGGTCGTCTGTACAAGCAGACCGACCACATCAAAACCTACTACGATCTGGCCCGTTTCTAGGGCCTGGATGGTAGTCGGATTGGCCCTGTTCTCGCAGGGCTTTGGCTCCGAGCGTTTCGGGGTTCAATCTTTTAGAAGGAGGAAGCGATGCTAAGGAAGAAGGTAAACGGGGTTGCGAATGGCCCCCGGTTATCGTCTGCCATAAGCGAGCTGACTGGTGGTGCCGTTGATCGGCGCACCTTCCTGCGCAATTCGGGACTGGCTATCGGCGGTCTCGCAGCTGTAACAGGCTTGCGCAGTGGTATGGTCACCAAAGCTGAGGCGGCGTCGGCTGGCAGTGGTGAGATCGAGATCAAGAAATCGGTCTGCACACATTGTTCGGTTGGTTGCACGGTCCTGGCGGAGGTGCAGAACGGTGTTTGGGTCGGGCAAGAGCCTGGCTTTGACAGCCCGTTCAACCTTGGCGCCCATTGTGCCAAGGGTGCTTCAGTGCGTGAACACGCTCATGGCGAGCGGCGTCTGAAGTATCCAACCAAGCTCGAAGGCGGGAAATGGAAGAGGATCAGCTGGGACGAGGCTGTTAACGAGATCGGCGACAAGATGCTCGCCATCCGTAAGGAGTCCGGTCCTGACTCGGTCTATTGGCTCGGTTCGGCGAAACACTCGAACGAACAGGCTTACCTTTTCCGTAAGTTCTATGCCTTCTGGGGCTCCAACAACGGAGACCATCAGGCGCGGATTTGTCACTCGACCACAGTCGCCGGTGTTGCAAACACCTGGGGCTATGGCGCCATGACAAACTCCTATAACGACATCCACAACTCGAAGTCGATGATCTTGATCGGGTCTAACCCGACCGAGGCTCATCCTGTCGCCGTTCAGCATCTGATGAAGGCGAAGGAGCAGAACAACGCTGCGCTGATCGTTTGCGATCCGCGCTTCACGCGTACTGCGGCCCATGCAACGGAATATGTCCGTATGCGCCCGGGCACGGATGTCGCCCTCATCTGGGGCATTCTCTGGCACATCTTCGAGAATGGCTGGGAGGACAAGGAGTATATCCGTCAGCGTGTGTGGGGCATGGATCACATCCGCGAAGAAGTGAAGAAATGGAATCCGGAAGAAACCGAAAAGGTCACCGGAACGCCTGGTTCACAGCTTCGCCGTGTTGCACGCACACTTGCCACCAATAAGCCAGGGACACTGATCTGGTGCATGGGTGGTACGCAGCACACGACCGGCAACAACAATACACGTGCCTACTGCATTCTGCAGCTGGCACTCGGCAATATCGGCCGGACGGGTGGCGGCGCCAATATCTTCCGCGGCCACGACAATGTGCAGGGCGCAACAGACTTCTGCGTGCTGTCGCATTCGTTGCCGGGCTATTACGGCCTCAAGAAAGGCTCGTGGATGCATTGGGCGCGCGTTTGGGATGTCGACTATGACTACCTCAAGGGCCGTTTTGCGTCAGAGAAGCTGATGCAATCGAAGGGTATCCCGGTTTCGCGCTGGGTAGACGGTGTGTTGGAAGCCAAGGACAAGATGGACCAGCCGGACAATCTCCGGGCCATGGTGTTCTGGGGCCACGCCAACAACTCGCAGACGCGCGGTATCGAGATGAAGAAGGCGTTCGAGAAACTTGATCTCCTCGTCGTAATCGATCCTTACCCGACCTACAGCGCGGTGATGCACGACCGCACTGACGGCGTGTATCTGCTGCCGGCGGCGACACAGTTCGAGACCTACGGGTCCGTGACCGCGTCCAACCGCTCGCTGCAATGGCGTGAGAAGGTGGTTGAGCCACTCTTCGAATGCCTGCCCGATCATACGATCATGTACAAATTCGCCAAGAAGTTCGGCTTCGACAAGGAGATGTTCAAGAACATCAAAGTTGAGAAGGACGAACCGAGTGTCGAAGACACAACCCTTGAATTCAACAAGGGCATGTGGACGATCGGGTACACAGGCCAGTCACCAGACCGGCTGAAGAAGCACATGGCCAACCAGCACACCTTCGACAAGACCACGCTCCTTGCGAACGGCGGTCCGGCCGATGGTGAGTATTATGGTCTGCCATGGCCGTGCTGGGGTACCGCTGAAATGGCGCACCCGGGCACACCAAACCTGTATGATCCGTCAAAGCCTGTCGCTGAAGGCGGTTTGAACTTCCGTGCTCGTTTCGGTGTGAAAGCACCGGACAAGTGGGGCGGTGCAAACCTGCTCGCCGAAGGCGGCAACGAGGGCGTGTCCTATCCTGTCGGAAACGAAATCAAGGATGGGCATCCCGAGTTCACCATGGCCATGCTGAAGAAGCTTGGCTGGGATGGTGATCTCACGGCGGATGAGAAAGCAGCCATCGAAAAGGTCGCTGGCGACAAGACCAACTGGAAAACCGACCTCTCGGGTGGTATTCAGCGCGTCGCGATCAAGCATGGTTGTGCGCCTTTCGGTAATGCGAAGGCACGGACCGTGGTCTGGAACTTCCCGGATCCAGTTCCGCTCCATCGCGAGCCGTTATATACGCCACGGCGTGATCTGCTGCCGAAGTATGCGACATACTCCGATCGGCAGATGTATCGCCTTCCAACCCGCTATGCCTCCATTCAGGAGCAGGATTTTTCGAAAGATTATCCGCTCGTGATGACGTCGGGGCGCCTCGTTGAATATGAGGGCGGCGGTGAGGAATCTCGGTCCAATCCGTGGCTGGCGGAACTTCAGCAAGACATGTTTGTTGAAATCAATCCGACAGACGCAAACAATCTGGGTATCAAGGATGGTCAGATGGTCTGGGTCGAGGGTGCCGAAAAGGCGAAGCTCAAGGTTATGGCTATGGTTACCGAACGGGTCGGCAAGGGCACTGTGTTCATGCCATTCCATTTCGCTGGTCATTTCCAAGGCAAAGACCTTAGGAGCAAATATCCGGAAGGCACCGATCCCTATGTGCTCGGTGAGGCTGCCAACGTGGCCTTTACTTACGGGTATGACTCCGTGACCAATATGCAGGAGTCCAAAGTGTCTCTCTGCAAGGTCACCAAGGCATAAGGAGTACACGCGATGGCTAGGATGAAGTTCCTCTGTGATGCAGAACGCTGCATCGAGTGCAACGCGTGTGTCACGGCGTGCAAGAACGAGCACGAGGTTCCGTGGGGCATCAATCGCCGCCGGGTTGTGACGATCAATGACGGCAAGCCGGGTGAGAGATCGATCTCAGTCGCTTGCATGCATTGTTCGGATGCGCCCTGCATGGCGGTGTGCCCGGTGGATTGCTTCTACCAGTCCGATGAGGGCGTGGTGCTGCATTCCAAGGACCTGTGCATTGGGTGTGGTTATTGCTTCTATGCGTGTCCCTTCGGCGCGCCGCAATATCCGCAGGTCGGAAACTTCGGTTCCCGCGGCAAGATGGACAAATGTACCTTCTGTGCCGGTGGTCCCGAGACCGACAAATCCCATGACGAGTTCAAAAAGTACGGCCGTAACCGTCTTGCAGAAGGCAAGTTGCCACTTTGTGCCGAGATGTGCTCGACCAAAGCCCTGCTTGCCGGTGACGGGGATGTCGTCTCCGACATCTATCGTGAGCGCGTTGTTGCGCGCGGCTTCGGCTCCGGTGCATGGGGCTGGGGACGTGCGTACCCGGGCCAAGGCTCGTAAACACACAATCGGGTGGGGCGGCTCTTTCGAGGGCCGCCCCCCAATTTTTTGTATATTGCCAAGAACACATACTCGAATTGGGTTTTGCTTGTTATTCCATATGGGTTTAATCGGTAACCTTAAGGCCTGTGATGATGGTGCAGGATGACAATCGATCAGCTATCTGATTGAGATTGTCTCGGAACTGGGGAGAAACCGATGCGAGTGATTTTTGTTGGCGTGGCGCTTGCGGGCATATTGGCCGTCGCGGGTTGCAAAGACACCAATCGACCCTTGAGTTATGACAAGGGCGAATATGGCGGCAAAGCCGACACCAAACTCACCAAAGAACAACTTGAAGCCCTGCGTCAACGCGGGACTCAGCAAGCGCAATAACGGGAGGATTCTGACATGACTGCAATTTCAAGATGCAGATGGTGGGTCGTGCAACTCGCTGTGCTCGCACTGATTGCGCTGGGCACGACATTTGCGCTGGAAATTGCTGACCCGCAGCAGGCGCAGGCACAAAGCAGCGTCAGGCCGCCGGCAGGCGCGGTTACGCAAGGTGCACCCGGGGGTCCTGTGGGTGGCGAGGTGCCGGGCGGGTCCATGGGCAATCTCTCCGATTCGGAAACCTGGCGTGCGATCCGCAAGGGTGTTCAGGGAACAGTATCGATTCCCGACAAGAACGCTGGCCAGCTGGTCCAGTCTGAAGGCGACAACTGGCGTGCAATGAAGAACGGTCCGATATCCACCTGGGGTGTGATCGGGCTCGCGGCAATGTTGATCCTGTTGACGTTATTCTATCTCGCGCGCGGTAAAATCCTTGTTGATCATGGCATGAGCGGGCGTACGATCACCCGTTTCGGTGATATTGAACGCATGGGCCATTGGCTGCTCGCGGTATCATTCATCATTCTGGCAATCACCGGCCTCAACATCACATATGGCAAATACTTCCTGCTGCCGGTTCTCGGCAAACCCGCGTTTGCGACGATCGCGGGGGCAGGCAAGTGGCTGCACAACTATGTGGCATTTGCATTCATGGCAGCGCTGGCGATGATTTTCGTTCTCTGGATCAAAGAGAACTTCCCGAACAAATACGACTTCCAGTGGCTCTTGAAGGGCGGCGGCATGTTTGTAAAGGGAAGCCACCCGCCTTCGAAAAAATTCAATGCGGGTCAGAAAATTCTCTTCTGGCTGGTTATTCTCGGCGGCCTTTCCCTGGCCCTTTCCGGTATCGCCCTGCTGTTCCCGTTCCAGACGTCCATGTTTGCGGATACATTCGCAATCCTGAACGTCTTTGGCTTTGGTCTGTCGACTGATCTCACGCCATTGCAGGAAATGCAGCTCGCGACTACCTGGCACACCATCATAGCCCTGGTCCTGATAGTCGTTGTGATTGCCCACATCTATATCGGCACGATCGGTATGGAAGGTGCGTTTGATGCGATGGGCACAGGTGAGGTGGACGAGAACTGGGCCAAGGAGCATCACTCTGTCTGGGCCAAGGACACCATCAAATCCCGCAGCAAAGGCAGCCGCAATGGCAGGGCCGCCGCGGCGGCAGAATAATCGGAACACGGTGCGGGCCGATCCACTTGCGTCTGCCCGCACCACAACCGCTCAACCAGAATCACAGATGACAACACTTCGTTCGGTAAGTCGGGGACTGCTCGGTTCGGTCTGGACGTCCTGGGTCTGGTTCGCCCTTTTTCTTCCAGGACTGTTTGCCCTGGCTCATGTCCTTCTAACGGATATTGCCGCGGGTGCGTTGGCTGCCGACAATCAGCCGGCTTCCGTGACACCATCGCAGAACGGCGCATCAGGCACGTCGTCTCATTATCGTAATCTGGTCGGACACGGCGGACCGGTTCATGCAATCCAGCTCAACAGCAAGAAGACCCGCGCTCTGACCGGAAGTTTCGACTATTCCATGATGCTGTGGGATATCAGCGGTGATACCCCCAAGGAACTGCGCCGGTTTGACGATCATGATGGCTGGGTCAAGGCGGTTGTCTTCCTGCCCGGTGACAAACGCGCGCTTGCGGCCGGAGGTGGCGAGATTTGGGTCTGGGATCTGGCAACAGGCAAGGCAATTCACACATTCAAAGGCCATAAGGCGGAGGTGTCCACGGTTGCCCTCTCCCCGGACGGCAAATGGGCAGCGTCGGCAAGCTCGGACCGTACGGTACGCTTGTGGAACCTCGATACGCTCAAACCTGGCCCCATACTCACCGGACACCGGGGTCCAATCAATGGCATCGCATATTCGCTGGATGGCCACATCATCTACACTGCAAGCTATGACGGTACCGTGCGCAGCTGGGCAAGTGACACCGGTGAGTTTAAGCGCATCCTCTACCGGCACGGCTTCGGCATTAACGCACTGGCGCGAATTCCCGGCCAAGATCTGTTGGTGTTCGGCGCATTGAATGGCAAGGCGCTCGTCATCGATGGGAAAACCGGTGATCGGGTGCATGAGTTCAAGGCGATTGAGGGACCGTTCCTCGCGATAGCCATCCAGGAGAAACCGGGCCTTCTGGCGCTATCCGGATTTCAGAAAAAAGGTGGTGACGTCGTTGGCATCATCCGCGTTGCTCGGCTTGGTGATTGGGCGCCAATTGAGGAATACGAAGACCCGCGCGGGCCGATCTGGGCCATGGACTTCGGCTCCATTGGCTCGACGCTCTATTATGGCGGCAAGGACGATTTCGTGACCGTCTGGCAAGTGAGCCCGCGCAAGCGTTTCGAGGCAGTCTCAGGTCCGGTCCCCCGCCGGTTTGAAGTTGAAAAGTCGGGCGATCTTGGTGAGCGGCAGTTCGCACGCAAATGCTCGCTGTGCCACACATTGACTTCGGATGGCGGCAACCGGGCAGGTCCCACTCTGTACAAGGTCTTTGGCCGCAAGGCCGGTTCGCTCCCCGGGTATCCTTACTCGGATGCACTGAAATATTCTGATATAGTCTGGAGTGAAAAAACGATTGGTTTGCTCTTCGGGCTTGGCCCCAATCACTATACGCCGGGTACGAAAATGCCGTTGCAGAAGATTGCCGATCCGAAGACGCGTAAAGCGCTGATCGCCTACCTCAAGATTGCAACGGAAGACGGCAGCAGTTCGAACGCCAACAAGGGCAAGAACGACGGCAAAACTGAAAACAAGAGATCTAGGGAGCAGTGACATGAAAGCCTTTTTGATGGGTATGGCAGCGCTGGTGGTGATCACAATCGCCGCTGCCGCAGGCCTTGGTGCCATCGATATGTCGGCTGGAAGCGTTTACTCGTCGACGAGTGGTAACGTCCGGCTCTAGGCGCAGCCGGTCCGCTGAGCGTTTTCAGGTAGGTTTCGCCTGGTTGATCGCCGGTTTGCTGGTAGCGCTTACGCCTGCTGCCGTTGCGGCGCAGACGCTCGATCAAGCGATGAAATCGGTCGTCAGCGTGTTGCCGGAATGGCCGGCCGATGCAAAACGCCTTGAAGAGCCGGAGGGCAGCGGGGTGGTGGTGCTTGACGGCAAGACGGTCGTAACCGCACTTCATGTCGTCGACAAAGCACTTTCAATCCGGGTCCGCACACGTGCTGGTGAAATCTATCAGGCTCGCCTCACCGGTCGGGACCGAGCGACGGACATTGCCACGCTGGCGCTCGATAAAGCCCTTCCTCCGATTTCATCCATGAAAGGTGATCTGGGACTTGGCGACGAGGTGTGTGCCATCGGAAATGCGTTTGGCCTGGGCCTTTCTGTCACGTGTGGCGTGGTATCCGGGCTCAATAGAGCGGGAGTTGGATTCAACCGGGTTGAGGACTTCGTGCAGACAGACGCGGCAGTTAATCCGGGAGCATCCGGCGGCGCGCTGGTGACGGAAAATGGGGAATACGCAGGTTTGCTTTCGGCCATTTACACGAAAAAGTCTGACGCGAATATAGGCATCAACTTTGCGGTCTCGGTCACGCTAGCGGACGATGTTGTCAGCCAGTTGGCCAAGTCTGGACGGGTCAAACGCCCGATCAGTGGAATGCGGCTTGCGGGTGTGCCGGCCGATGGCGAGACGGGGTTGCTCGGTGCTCGCGTTGTGTCCATGCGACCAAATTCACTCGCTGAACGGGCCGGTCTCAAAGAGGGTGACACGATTGTTCGCGCTGGCGGGCGGCGTGTGCGCAAGCCGGCGGATTTTGTAAGCGCCATGTCCCGTTTGTTGCGGGCAGACGCGCTGGAAATTGAAATACGTCGGGGCGGGGCGTCTAAGACGATCCGTCTGGCGAAATGAGTGCCAATCCCGGCACGGAAGAACGTGGAGAAGAAGCAAATGGACGAAGATCGTTTCAACATGTCGCTTAGGAAGTTTCTGAAGCAAGTGGGTGTCACGTCACAACAGCAAATCGAGAAACTTGTGCGTGAAAGCGGTTCCGCTGAAGGCGGAAACATCAAGGTGAAAATGGTTCTTACTGCGGAAGGTACGGACCTCAATCATACTGTTGAAGGTGAAATCGAGACGGGTTGACCCTCAAGTCACAACCATCAGCACCGAACAGTTGGACCCAATGCACCAGCCGGACCCGACATTTCCGCCGCTGCTCAATGGCCATGACGTGCCGGGCACGGAAAGCGCCTTCAAGGCCGCATGTGATCGTGCGGCCGTAGGTGAGCTTGGCGCAGGCGACGTCGTGTGGAGCCGCCATGCTTCACGAATCGACGTTGCCATCATCCTTGAGCCGGAGGTTCCGCTTGAGACTGCCGTTCAAATGCTGCCCGTCTCAATGGTGGCGATCGGCGATTGTTTGGGCGCGCTGACCCCTCCGCAGGTTGGCGTGACGTTTACGTGGCCAGGTGATATCCGGGTCAACGGCGCAAACGCGGGTAACATGCGGGCGGCTGCGAGCGGGAAGCGGGATGCCACCGCAATACCTGACTGGATGGTTTTGGGGCTGGGGTTGCGGCATCGGCGCGAGGCCGGCGACCCTGAACCGGGCATGGTCCCCGATCAGACATGGCTGTCAGAAGAAGGTTGCGAGGAATTGACCCGTACCGAAATCATTGAGTCGTTTTCGCGTCATTTCCTGACATGGCTCAATGACTGGAATGAAGACGGTTTCGAGTCCGTCCACGCCTCCTGGCTGTTCCGGGCGGAGGAACGTGATGCCAATATCTCCGTTGAGATCGCCGGTGAAACCATCAGCGGTTTGATGCAGGGTCTCGACGACAGCGGAAATCTCCTCGTGCAGTGTGACAGCGCAACGCGCGCGGCCATGCTGATGGACGCCTTCGAATTCCCGCAAGGGTCATAAGCGCACATCAGGCCCCATGAAATTCCTCAAAACCATACGCTTTGATCCTTCCGACGAGAACGTATTCGAGCACGCAGCCGAGCCTGATGAATGGGCGATTTCAGGAGCGTTTGAATTTGCGGATCTTGAGCAGGGCGACGTCACGGGTAAGACCAAGCAGGCCTTTGCCAACGGGTTCTTGTCTGCTGAGAGTTTCGGCAGATCCACCTTCGCTTCCGTGGCTGAATTGGAAGATGATGATCTGGAAGCTGTCGAGCGGAGCCTCGCGCAATATTTTGTCGAGCATTACGGTGCGCCCGACGAAGACACCGCATGCCCCGCGGCACGGGAGGAAACGCAATTTGTGATCGATTTGTGCAAGGACTCGCTCATCAACACGGTCTTCACAGTGCAGCGCCGCTTTTCTGATGACGGCCAAATCAAGGAAGAATTCCGCACCATAAGAGCGCCGGACGCGCGCCCACTTCACACCCGCATTTGGAACGTGGTTGCAGATGATGAATGAGCTCTGGAAATCAGCTGGCATGCACCTTGTCGAGGTGAATGAGGATGGGTGGTTGACTGTGACGCCCGATCTCCTCCGTGCTTATATTACCCGGCCTGAGGTGCACCCGATCGATACATCCTGCGACGAAGAGGTGAAGCTGTTCGAAGACCTCATGGCAGATCCATTCATCGATGTCCCGAAGGAGAGGTTGGCGAAACTTGCCGACCAGGATGCCGCCTACAATTACGAAGTGGTGCTGGGCTTTCGCGATCATCTCACCGAAGCTGGAACGATCGAGGGCGCATATCTGAGGATGATGCGGTCTGAGCAGGCTAGTATCCCTCCGGTTTTTATCGACCAGATGGTCCACCTCATTGTCCGGAATATCCTGAAAGAGTGCGGTGATCCCATCCGGTTGCGTGCCGGTGAGATATTCTTTCGCGAGCAGAGTGTCAGTACGGATGAAGGCATGATCATGCTGGCCGACGAGGAAATTGTATCCATGCACGCGACAACCGGCGGGCTCGGCGGCATCGGTCAGCTTCTGGTCGAAAGCGAAACGCCGCTGCGCCGGGTCGAGCTCGACGTTCTGGATGACGACAACAAGGATGTCTACTGGGAGCGGTCTGATCGTTTCGATATGGTGGTCGATTTCCGCTTCACCCAGCCTGCACTCGACGCTTTTGCCCGCGTCATGGAAGCCTGGGTTGCGCATTTCCTGAACCTTAAAACACGGGTCGAGCCGCGGCAGTCGGTCAAGGGTGAGCAATGGACCTGGCACATCGGTCTCGACAAGGAAGCAAACCAGATCCTCAACACCCTTTATGAAGGGGAGGATCTGCCGGAGGAAGACGGTCAGAGAATTGTCGCCCTGTTTCGCATGTGGGTGGAGGATGAAGGTGCCGTGATCGACACGATGCGCGGCAAGCCGATCTATCTGGGGCTTGCCATGTCGGACGAAAAAATCATCAAGATGAAGCCCCAGAACCTGCTGATGAATATACCGCTGATGCAGGAGTCATAGAAGGACAGGCCCAAACTACGGGAGCGCCTAAGCTTTGCGGGGAGGTGGGAGCCGATCGCGAACGCCCGTTTCCGTTAGTCGCTGAAGGATGGGCGCTGGCAAAAAAAATACGAGGCGGGCCGAAACAAGCCCGCCTCAAGGACCCAAGGAAACCTAGAAAACTAGTTCTTGGACTCAAACACGCTGTCAAAATCGAACGGCGTGTCGTCGGTCGGCATTGCGCTCGCGCCGCCGATACCAGCGATAAGAGCAACAGCAACTGCAAGTGCACCAATAGTGGTTTTCATAATATCTACTCCATCTGTTTCGCTTCGGTTGACCGGTGAGGACTTGGGAGGAAGCCTGCCGGCGTAAACGAGCGTGATGTGCACACTCGAACCCAGAAACGCGGCTCCAAGCGAAAAGGATGCAATTGGGATCATGAAATAGATGTGAGACGTTCGTGACCCCGGAATTGCATCCGCGAGCGCGGGATTTCCGTTGTGGGCGGGAAGCAGTGACCGGTGTTTGAGCGCGAGGTATAACTGCATGATAGTCTTGCAGTTTTGGTGAGAAATGGGACAACACCGATTCCCGGCGTGAAAAGGACACTCGAATGTTTCAGGTGTATTTTGGCGGGTTAATCCAAGATCGCCTCGGCAGGCTTGGGTATCTGGGCTTTTGGCTGTTGCTCGCCGTTTTCACCATTACCTGTTTGCTCCTCATCGGTTTAGGACTTGGTTTCTCCGAGGATCTGGTTGGCGGTGAATTGCAGGATGCACAACAGACGTTGCGCGATGAATTCGGCGTGGCCTTTATCGCGGTTCTGTGGCTTGCAGGTCTTCTTTTCCTTTTTGCAGAACTGAATCTATCGGCCAAGCGCGTTCGCCACATAGGGCTGCCTGGTTGGCCTGTGACGCTGGCGGCATCCGCTGTGATTGTCTTGTCAAGCCTGCTGGTCTCGCAAACACTCGGTCACGGTTTGAGTTTAGTCGCCTGGCTTGCGCTCATAGGCGTTCCCGGCGGCATAGTGAAGAAGAGGTAATCTTGGCTTGCACGCTAGTCGAGAAAATCTTCGGGAGATTTTCCTGTTTCGCGTGCTTTTTCCTCGGCCGCCAAATAATCTTCTGTTCTGCGCACCTTGGGCCGGGTCCCTTCGGCGAACGGGTCATCACCCCGTTCCGACAGCGCCAGGACACGGCAGTTGTCGCACATCTTTATGAGTTTCGCCTGTTCCGCATCCTTGAACATCCAGTGCTTGCCTTCGAGCGAGGCTGTTACGCGCTCGATTGCGGCTTTCGTGCCGAAGGGTTTGCCACAAGAGATGCATTCGAACGGCTGATCTTCGTTCAGGATCTCCGCGGACAATGCATCACCGGAAAAATTATATTGTGGCTGCAGCCTGATCACGCTCTCCGGGCAGGTCGACACACATAACCCGCACTGCACGCAGGCAGCCTCGGTAAACCGCAATTGCGGGTGATCGGGATTGTCGGCAAGCGCGTCCGCAGGGCACGCGCCGACGCAAGCGAGACACAGGGTGCAGCCCTTGGTGTCGATTTGCAGGCGGCCATAAGGTGCGTTGTCGGGTAACTCCAGAATCTCTGCCGGTGCGGGTGCATTTTCGTTCAGTTTTCCCAGAATAGTGCGAGCCACCTCACGTTTTCCGCCAAGCGGGGCGAAGGCCGCGGGTGTGACCTCCGATACCGTCGGAAGACCATGTAGTGCGGCTTCCACACTATCCGGATCCTGTTCCACCAGAAGCGTGAGCCGGTCGTCTTCGCCATAGCCCAAGCCTTGGAGAAATGCATCCGCAAGTGCGATTTGGCCCTCAAGGGCGGGCAACTCATCCTGCCGCTCGGGCGGTCCGAGCACCACAACCTGGCTGAACCCGGATGTGATTGCTCCCAATAAGGAGCCGTGACCGAGTTGAGTAACCGAGTAGAGAGACAGCGGCAGAACGCTCGCTGGCAAACCTTTGCCGAAGCGTGACATGGCGGAAATGAGGGCTGCACCGTGGCTTTCATCGTGCAGCAAGAGGATCGGGTCTTTGCCGCCTGCTTGCGCAAACGCTTCGCCAAGAATCTGCATTCGTGCGATGAGGTCCGCGCGTTGCGGAAAAGAATAGCTGACGGCACCCGTCGGACAGGTAGCGCTGCAACTGCCGCAGCCGCCGCAAACGAGGTGATCGATAAGCACACCATCGCCGTTGGGAGCAATCGCCGACATGGGGCAATTGTCGAGGCAATTGCTGCAACCGACCTTGCCGCTCCTGGAGTGGGCGCAAATGTCGGCATTGTAAGAGACGTATAGTGGCTTTTCGAACTCGCCGACGAGATCGGATATCTCGAACATTGCCCGTGCCACACCTGCGGGGTGATCTGGGTCGACATGGAGATACCCGTCGCGCCGGGCAGCGGCGGGGAACAGTGGTGTGCCTCCCGACATGTCGAATATGAGGTCGCAAGTGGAACTTGCCTCATCGCGCTCCATCAGAAAGTTCAGTTGATCTTTTGAGGACGGGCTTACAGGTGCATAGCCGTCGACAGTAATCTCAAATGAGCCGAGTGATCCTTTGGCGGCCGTGATCCGGCCCTTGTAGATGGGAACGTTGACCGTGCTCGGCGGAATAAGGTCCGACGCATCAGTTAGCATGAGCGATACGTTCAACCGCCCAGCGAGCTGCTCAGCTACATCCATGGCCGCCTGGCCGGCGCCATAAACCAGGCACACGCCCTGAGACACAATTGGTGTCGTGCCAGTGGATTTCGAAGAATGGGTGGCCTCCGCAAGAAGTGCCGCGATCTTCGGCAGCGCCTTCTTCTTTGCGTCACTCCACCCGGCGCGTTCTCGGATGTTGGTGAAAACGATATCCTGGTCGCCTTTCTCTTCGGCCAATTCGCCGAACAGGGGCGCTTCCTGGGTACAGGCGACCATCATGGGCTCGCCGGAATCGAGCGCGCCTGCGAAGGATTCAAGCTGCGTCCGGCATAAATTTGAGTAGACTTGGAGTTCACCTTCGCCGCCGATGCAGCGCTTCAATACCTCGCCGTCCAGTGCCATGCTTTTCTCGCAATCGCAAACCAGGAGCCGACGGTTTTTTACTTTGAATGTCATTAACTCTGCTTGTCCTTAACTCATTGAATTAGAAAAGAAATTTATTTTTTCCGGAAACCGTTTCCAAATCAGGTGCGTATTGTCCCGAAGGGTATTATATTTTTAGGCGCGCTGCTACAAGCAGTGCCGCGCAGGCGAGATTTCATGCCGCGCGGAACCAATAAGGAATTGACGAAAGAATGCCGTCAGCCGTTTCGATAAAGGTCGGCGTCGTCATCGCGCGCGAAGACATCGACAGCCAGTGGGAAGACCATGTCTGGCGTCCCGTCGGCGTCTTGCCGGGTGCCCCGGACATCGGGGACTGGACGGAGCTGCGCCGTGGTGAAGGTTGGGTGCATTATCACGCACAGACGGTTCCGCTCGAGCTGTTTCGCAAGGAAACGGACGCCTACAAGTTCAACCTTGAAGGGCGGGAGCCGGTTCTGTACGTGGTACTGAGTGATGAGGATGTTGAAAGTGAACATCCCTTTGAAGTTCATCTTGTCACCGCATCGCCGTACGAAGCAGCGGACTATCTGGACTCCGGTGAGCAGATCGTCGAGTCTGTGCGGATGCCCGAGCCGGTATTCGCACTAATCAGTGAATTCATCGACGAGCATCATGTCGAAGAGAAATTCAAGAAGCGCAAGCGCTCTGACGTCAAGCTGGAGGAGCACAAGTTCGGGCAGGAACCCATTGTGGAATTGCGCAAACGCATGAATCAAGAGAACGAACATGAGTGAGCGTGAAGACGACTTTTTGTCCCGCTGGTCACGGCGCAAGGTCGAGGCACGCGACGGTGGACTGCAGAAAAAGAAACCCGAGCCTGAACACAAACCGGGCCGGATGCGCACCGATCCGCCAAAACCGAAAGAAGCTGTCCCCATAGAGGATAGTGATGCGACCGCGCCACCCATGCAGGAAGCTGCGCTCAGCGAAAGCCAGTCCCCCGCAGTGGTCGATCAGGTGCATGAGGAAGCGGCAAGTGAAGTCGACCCGTCGGAGTGGGAGAATTTTGATTTCGATTCGTTGAACTATGGGTCCGACTACACCCAGTTCATGAAAAAGGGAGTTCCGGAAGTCGTACGCCGCCGTGCTCTGAGCATGTTGTGGCAATCGAACCCGATCCTCGCCAATATCGACGGGCTTAACGACTATGACGAGGATTTTACCGACGCCGCTATGGTGATGAAGGCGTTTTCAAGCAATTACAAGGTCGGTTCGGGCTATCTGACCGAGGAGGAGCGCTTGGCTAGTTATAGCGAGGAAGCACGCACGGTCGGCTCCGATGCGCCTGATGAGGAAACGGAAGACTCAGAAATTGTCGATGTGGACGAGATGGATGTCGAGGACATGGACGATGATGACGGTCTCGACGATGACACCCGGTTCGCCCAGGGTGAGAGCGAAAGCAGTCCAGAAGCGGAAAAATCCAGCTCTGACAATGATGCGGCCTAGCGCGATTGTTGCATTGCTGCTGTCTGGCCTGTTCATCTGGACAGGTGTCGGCATGTCTGGCGCCCAATCCCCTCGAGGCGAAGCACAGGGCCGCGTTCTCAGTGAAGTTGAGATGATGATGGCGGGTGTTGAAGCGAACCGCCTTGATGTGATCGTCTATCTTCTGAACAAGGGTATCAACCCCAACGCGGCGGCCCGCAGCGGCTACACGGCGCTGATCGTCGCGGCTGCCGGCGGCCGTACAGAGATTATCGATTTGCTGTTGGCGCGCGGCGCGGACGTAAACAAGGCAAACGATACCGGCTGGACGGCGCTCATGGAGGCGGCGCGGCGGGATCAGGACAAGACGGTGCAGCAACTGCTCAAGGCAGGCGCCAAGGTCAACGTCGCAGAGGCGACGAATGGCCAGACGCCATTAATCGTCGCGGTGAAGGGCGATCGGTCCGACAGCGTGACCTCAATGCTGGCAGCAGGTGCGGACGTCAAGGCGGTGGACACCAAGCGGGGCCTCACCGCACTTCACCACGCTCTCTCAAGCACCAAGCATTCATCCACCGAGATGGTTGCCGAACTTATCGTCGCTGGGGCCGACGCGGAGCACCGCGCAAGCGATGGCTACACACCGCTTATGTCTGCTGTGGAATCGGGCAAAGCCGCCAAGGTGTCCCTGATACTGTCGGAGTCTGTCGATGTCGAGGCGGCGACAAAGGATGGGCGCCGCGCACTGGCCATCGCTGCCGGTGGTGAGCACCCGGGTCCGGTCCGGCAATTGCTTAAAGCGGGAGCCAAGGTCGATGGTGGCACCGGCAAGATCACTCCGTTGACA